>Ga0209188_1000873_pt1 | contig 26537 bp, 34 predicted proteins | sample C_130625_EF_Meta_FD_187307 | JGI IMG/M metagenome (GOLD analysis project Ga0209188, IMG submission 187307) | Freshwater microbial communities from Lake Croche, Canada to study carbon cycling - C_130625_EF_MetaG (SPAdes) (version 2) | ecosystem: Environmental > Aquatic > Freshwater > Lake... | reverse complement strand
GGGCAAGATTTATCTTTTTTCTCATCATCATCTTTACGAATCGTTTTATCCAGCTTTTCGCCATTATCTAATTTGTCCAGTCCGTTAAAGAATATCTCTTCAAAGTCTTTCTTAAACCGCACAATGTTTCCACTGTGGTCCAAGAGTAAACAATCTTTCTTACCAGGATGTGACCGCAATCCACGGCCCCACATCTGAATCGCCGTAGAAAGGCTTTTACGCAAGGGGCGGCAATCAGCCACACACTCAACGTCAGGCACGTCAAAACCCTTTGCAAGGGCTTCTACGCTGATTAGGATGCGGATCATTGAGTTGGGCTTTCTGTACTCATCTAAAAGCTGCTTGCGCTCTTCAGGCGTGGTGTTAGATGTAAACACCGCAGCCATTACACCGATAGAATTAAACCGTGAAGCTAGTTCCTCGCAATGCTTAATAGTCGCGCCAAAGATAATGGTCTTACGGTTTTCTGCCATACCGCGCGTCTCTGCCTCGGCATCAGACCATTCACCAGCAACAGTCTTAGCGCCAAACATATCCGGTTTTGTACCCGAATAGACCCGCATAGGAACAAGAATGCCCTCACGTTGCAAATCGCACATCGTGGTTGCGTTAATCAGGTTAGAGAATAGTTTCCCTAAGCCATCCGAGAAAGGCGTAGCAGAAAGTCCTATAACCGCCGCAGGTGTCTTTACGATGTGATCAGTCCATACCTTCAATCTGGTATGCGCTTCATCAATTACAATGACATCGGCTTGTGGCCACGTCCTACGCGCTAGAGTCTGGGCAGATGCAATCTGGAATGGCGCCCACGGATTCACGCGCCAATGATTAGCCTGAATGATTCCGTGATTCGTAAGACCATAACGGTCAGCTGTCTCTGATGTTTGGTTAATCAGAGTTGTCCTATCGCAGACAAAGACTGCTCGCTTACCTCTTTGCAGAGCCTCGTGAACAATCCTTAGTCCTAGATAAGTCTTACCCGCCCCCGTAGGAGCCATAATTAATTGATTCTTATGACCTGCCTTTAACCCTTCTCGCAGTAATTCATGAGCGCGGTTCTGGAAAGCACGGGGTTCAGGAAATTGCGCCTGTAAATTAGGCTCGTCAATTAAGTCACTCACTTGGTCTAGCATTTTGTTTAGTCGCCTTTTTCGCTAATCGGATCGCTTCGTTCGCTTGGTTTTGTAAACCTACCATCTGCTCTTTATAAATTCGGATGCGGTCTTGAAGGTTTTTAATCTCCTTCAAGGCTGCGGGGAAACGCTCATCTTCTTCCAAGATCTTCTGCATCATCTCATTTTCTGCAAGCAAATCTTCAGATAAAGTTTGTAACTCTTCGTTACGATCACGTAATGCTGTGATTTCATTCTGTAATTCTGTTATCTGCTGTTGGTATGCTTCTAATCCTTCAGCAGATACTCGTACAGTTTCGCGTTCTGGTTTGTTTCTAATCTTCTTCTCGGCGGCATACAAAGTAATATCACCAGCCATTACCTCGTCTGCCATACCTGCATTATGAGCCAGCACAGCACGACTAATAGACCGCACACCTACTTGCGCTTCCTCTGCCAGTTCTTTCTCAGGCTTCACGCCGGCAGGCGTGTTGGCCTTCTGCCACTCGTTACAGGCAACCACTGCCATAGCACGCTGCGATTCAGATAAATGCCTACGATTCAAGTTCTTAGACTTAACGTAATCAATAGGATTATCACCGCCGTAGGTCACAAATTTAGGCGTGATATTCGCTCTCTGACACGCCGACCATCTATGCCAGCCGTCTAGAATCTGGTTCTGGTAAACAACGATAGGCTCTAATAAACCGTTTTGCTTTATATCCTCGACTAGATCTTCTAGCTGAGACTCGCTCATTGAGGGGAAAGCTGATGATAACGCGTGACGTGCATACATATAATTCGCTCCTTACTTGCCAAAAATTTCCGGTAATAAATCTTTTCGCTTAACCGCACCCTGTGTAATTTTCTCAATCTGTATCGCTAAATATGGCGATGGCTTGGACTTGCCGTTAGACAATCGAGACATCCAAGTGGTTGAGATCTGCAACAGGCGCGCCATCTCTGCCCTTGCTCCCATTGGTTTCTCTAAAAAGTATTCGTATAGCGTCATAGTAACCTCCGAGACCAGAGTATAACAGACTTAAACTACTTGCAACAATAATTATCTTGCTGTACGATGGTTCTCGTCTTTCAAGGAGGACATATGGACGACAGCGTGCAGGAAATGTTTCATCAACTGAGTCTTGAGCGTCAGCAAATGTTAGAGGAAGCGATACAGCGAGCCGAAAATTGCGAAGCGACTAAAGAAGACTTTGATTTAATTAGATATGAATGCGGTTTAACACAAGGAAATTGATATGGCACTTATAGCGAAAGAAAGTAGTGGTAACAGTTTTACTCCCATCCCCCCAGGCGTACATTTAGCCTGCTGCTACCGAATAGTAGATCTGGGAACCCAGAAGACAACCTACCAAGGCAAGGATAACTTCCTGCATAAAATCCTTATCCAGTTTGAGATCCACGGCGATGACGATAACGGTATGCCCCTAATGACATCACAGGGTGAGCCTATGAGTATATCCAAGCGATATACGCTCTCACTGGGAGATAAGGCTAGTCTTCGTAAAGATTTGCAATCATGGCGCGGAAAACCCTTTACCGCCGATGAGTTACGCGGATTTGAACTACAGAACCTACTAGGCGCGTGGTGTATGTTGAACGTCACTCAAGACAGTAATGGTGACAAGACCTATACCAATATTGACGCGATTACCCCCGTCCCTGCGGCTATGCGTAAAACCCTACCGGATATGCAGAACGAGCCTTGGATATTCTCCATTGACGATCCAGACATGAGCTTGTTTGAGAAGCTGTCAGACAAACTGAAAGAAACAATTAGACTAAGTCCAGAATTCCAAGCATTGAGCAAGCGTGACAGCTACGCGGCTCCTGCGGACGAAGACGACGACAGCATCCCATTCTAAGGATAAATAAATGTTAGTTTCTGACCCAAAGAAGGATGAAGGATCGGGGCATTGGTACACCCGCGAAGGAGATGCGGCGTATCAGGTCTTGGGCAAGAATGGCAAGTGGCGTAATACAACTCTGAAGGATGCCAGAAGCCTCAATTTAGTTCCCAGTGTTACAACGATATTAAAAATCGTAGACAAGCCAGGTTTAACTAACTGGCTTATAGATCAGGCTATCCTAGCCTCTCTGACGCTTCCCAGACGCGATAATGAGATAGAGGAAGAGTATCTATCCAGAATCAAGTCTGATGCGAAGGAGCAGGGCCTAGCAGCGGCTAATCTTGGCACTAGCATCCATACTGCCATAGAGAACTTCTACGAGGGCCGAGATGTTCCACAGTACCTAGAACATGCTCAAGGTTGTAAGCACGAGCTAGATGCTTATTTCGGCGTTAGGAATTGGATCTCTGAGCGTGCGTTTGGTCATGAGTTAGGTTTCGGCGGAAAGGTGGATATGCACTGCGATGGTATCGTTGTTGATATCAAAACCAAGGACTTCACCGATCCAGCTAAGATCGCGGCGTATGACGAGCATCTGCTTCAATTATCAGCTTATAGAGTGGGGCTAGGAATGCCCGACGCCCGCTGTGCCAACATCTTTGTGAGCCGCACTATACCTGGTCTATGTAAGATTGTTGAATGGGATGCCGCAGATCTTAACCGCGGTTGGGCTATGTTCCTTCACTTGCTGCGTTACTGGCAACTTAAAACAGGATACGAATAATGACAGAAAACCAAGTAAAACAAATCTTTATGTTTTGTGAGAACGAAGATCCTAACGGAATTTATGCAAACGAAGTGGATCTACTAGAGTTCGCAAATAAGCTTGAGACATTTATTAAATATAAATCAAACCTAATGCGGTTTGCGATCAAGGATGCAATCAGTTGGTATGAGTCGGGTGACGCCGAGCCATTTCCTATTGAATCCTTAAAGGCGGCTCTCGATGCTTAATTGGATATGGAGAGCGCCTTTAGTCCTGTTTGTAATGGTTTTGCTGCATTACCAGAACGAACACATTCGGATGCTAGAGAAACAACTAGCAGAGACCGTTCAGGAAAAAAATGATCTAGGCGATTATCAAGCCGACTGCATATCCGAGATTGCGAAACTATCTGCAAGGTATAGAAGAAAATGACTATCTTTGACTTTTATGTGTTGGTTATGTTTGCGGTGATAGTTATAGTTATTATGGAATATATGGAAGAAGGTAAAAACGACAGGAGAGACAGATGAGCGAAAATGCTATTTTAAATACACGTATCCCACTACTAGCAGGCGGCGAGTACGTTCCTGCAACCAAAACGGATATCCGTAAGACATTTGCTAAGTTTGGATGGGTTCCGCCTAGCCAGCAAGAAGGTTATAAACCTAACATCCACGAAGTGAAAAAAAATACCCCCGTTTATAGAGGGTAAAAGACACATAACTCGGAGGAGGAAAAGTTATGTGTTAAGGATTTTCAGGAAGTCCGCCAGCTACGGTTCCAGACATTGAGCCTGCGCTAATGGGAAGTCCTCCGCGAACTACTGGTTTAGTAAGCGGAGAGACTGAACCAGTTTGAAATGGTCTAGATGTTGCAAGAGATCTTGCCGCTTGAGGTATAGCTAAACCTGCAGCACCACCCATAATTGTTGGCAAGAAAGCATCCCCTCCAAAATAATGTGCGCCAGTCGCGCCTAAACCAACGCCAAACAAAGGAAAAAATTTTTCTAAACCTTTGTTAGCGCTTTGTGCAGCAGCTTTACCTGATGTTAGCTCTGGAAAAGCGGAACCCATCTGAGAAACCGCTTTAAGAGGTCCAGTCAAAGGCAGGCCTTTAGTTAAATCAGACAATTTTTTTGCATCTACAATTCCCAAATCAGGATTGAGCGCGTCTTCTATATTATGAGTTTGCGCTATACGCTGACGTGCTTGTCTATAATTGGCTACCAGTTCAGGCTGCTGGTTTTTCGTCATAGTTCTATCAAGAAGATCATCCAAAGCATTAGCAGCAGCTTTATTAGCCATGCCAAGTCCTCGTTTACCAGGATCTCCATAATTTTGTGGACTTAAATATTCCGTTGCATCTGATCTTAGTTTTTTGACTAACTCCACAACAGCATCTGTACTCATGTTAGATTTTTTTAACAAAGTCTGTTGTAGTTTTACAGCTCCTTTCATATTTGAGAAAAGCTCAGGAAACTCTTGCATGGCATTTTTATAATCATTTGTTAAGCCACGAATTGAATCTTTAAAATCTTGATCTGGTATATTTTTGATCGCAAGTTTTGCCTGACCAGATGGAGTAATATTTGTTGAAGCGTTTTTAAGATCTTCGTATGCTTTTCCAGCATCTGTTCGAATTTTATTCAAAACGCTAGGAGTCAAGCGTGCATCTTCAGATAAGCCAAGACTTTGTTTTACTAATCTTTGTACAACTTCTTCATTTTGTGCTCCAATTTTTTCCAACAAAACAGGATTATCTGAAAGTAATGAAATAGCTTTATTGATAATCGTTGGATTAGTTTGTCCTGGAGGTAAGGAAAAACCTGCATTTATAACATCAGATGCTGTTTGCTCTGCTACGGTTTGAGCTTTAGGTATTCGCGGTGATCCCCCACCGGTGATACCGCCACCTATTACACCGGCAGCAAATTGCCCTAACGGAGTTGCGCCATGTTCAGCTGCAGCTTGAGATGATAATGAAGCTCCGGCAGTGCCCATTGCTTGTCTTGCTGGTTGTGCTGTCAAAAATTGTGCGGCAGCAGATTCTGCAGGAAGTAATGACCCTGCGCCAAATCCCGTTGCCAATCCTGTTAACCCTTTGGTTAATGCCGAACCATATCTTTCAACAGGCGTTTCTGGTTGAGCAAAATGACTTTGAAAGAATTTTCCAGCCTCTTGGCTAGGCAAAGGAAGTCTTTGTTCTGGAGGAATACCGGCAACAGCCTGTACAGTTCTAGCAACATGTGAAGGAATATCGAGGGCAAATAATGGCAATCCGGTCGCACCTTCTAAAACATTTCCTGCCGCCATAGATAAACCACGCATAGCTTCACTGCCAGCCGTTTTCTTTTCGGTAGGTTTTGTTTCAGCAACTGGATCTTTTTCCCAGCTTGCAGATTCATGAGCAGATTGAACAGCAGAATCGCTTTCCCAAGGATTAGCCATTATTTTTTCGTCCTTAAAGTTCCTGTTGGATCATAATATTGCGAACCAGAAGGAATTTTACGATATTCTGAATCAAAGTTTTCTTTAGATGTTACTGGAATTCCACCGCGTTCTGAAACATATTCAGACGGCAATTCTGTTTTAAACAAATCAGTCAAATGTTTTGTATTGGGAGACATTTGAGATAATTGTTCTACTCGCTGATTTGATCTTTTTAAACGCTCACGAGCAACATCTTCCATAACTTTTAATGTTTCTTTGACTGCCGCCGGTCCCATAGATAAATCACCTACAGCAGCTTTTTCAAGCATTACATCCATGTTTGTCATACGACTACCAACAGCTTCTTTCATTGCAGGCAAGTTATCTATTGTGACCCGTGCCATAGCTTGAATAGCTTTCATTGTTTGGTCGCGAACTGTAGGGTCAGTAAGTCCCGCAGAAGCTAAAGCATTTTCAATTTCCATTCTTGTTCCATTTCCAAATCCTGCAATTACTTTAGGATCTTCAAATAGTTTTCTTGCACGTTGAATACTAGAAATCTGCGTTGGAATTTCTTGACCCATAGCAATTTGTTTATCAAGTAAGGGAACTAATCCTTTAACCAATTCTGCTTGTTCGGTTTGTGCAGTATTCATTGAAACTTTAGTAGCTCCTGCAGCTACTTTTGTTAACACAATATTTGTCAGCTGTTGTCTTTGTGCAGGACTAAGTTTACTTAAATCAGTTGCAATCGGAAGACCCATCAAAGGCAAAGCTTCTTTAATTGCAGTAGGCATTGTTTCTGTAGCCACATGATTTGCAATAAGCTGTTTTTGATCAGAAGTTAAATTGTTGAAAGGGGTGCTTGGGTCAATATTATTTGCAACCATTGCACTCTTGACTGTTTCAGGCAGTTTAGATGCTCCAGCTGCAGCTTCTTTGATTTCGTATTTAACTTCACCAGTATTAGGATCAATACTAATAGGACTTTGCGTATATAGCTTTTCACCCTCACCAAGTTTAATTTCTTTGGGAGTCATTGCCGTTCTTTGAGCCTGAACAATAGCTTGGATAGCTGAAGCTTTAGCTGGATCAAGTGCGGCTATTTGTTGTAATACTGAAGGATCGGCAATAGGCATACCCACTTTGTCTTTTGTTATTGCTTTACCTGCGAGATCTTGTAGTTTTTGAGTATTAACAAGGCCCTGTCTAATCTCTTCAGCTTTTAGACCTGCTTGCATCAAAGGAAGACGCCGAGCTTGCTGCTCTTCTTGGTATTTCCCCATAATTCCAGCAGCATTTCCAGCTGCTTCACCAAATGATCCAGTACGTCCAGGATTTAAAAAAGCAGAAGCTAATTGAAACCAAGGAATTTGAGAAGAATTAGTTTGTTGTTTAATCTCGTTTTGAATGGCTGTTATTTGATCTAAATAAGATTGATTTTGATTTGGTTGGGATCCAAAAGCCGATTGGGCATTAGGCGAGGGTTGAGCACCCCCAGACAATGCTGATAATCCACCAGCCACTTCTCCGGAACCATTTGGCGCATTTTGCATATCGCCTACAGACTGATATCTTGATCCGTCTAATGTGTAGTCTGGCTTGGTGTAAACAGAAGCGCCTTGCTGATCTGTATCTTCCATGATTTATCCTTGACCTATTCCAAGAGCGCTTAACAAAGCAGAAATACTATTATCTTTTTTTCCGGTTAATTGAGAAATCAAACTTGAAGTGCTGCCGGTAGGAGTGCTATACATACCAGCCAAAGTAGATCCCAATCCAGCAATTTGTTGTAACGGAGATGAATTGTAAGCCCCCGGCATAGGACCTGTATACTGAGAAGATACGCTCGTGGGTACAGTCAAACCTTTCATAATGTTAGCTTCAGTAGTCAAATTCTGAAGCGGGAATAACTGTTGATTCTGTGCAATCTGCTGTTGTTGAGCACCTAAAGTAGATAACGCATTAATATCCTGCAAGCCTAGATTTTGCTGTTGCGCGCCAAGATTAGCCATCTGGCTACCAGCACTCAATCCCAACTGTTGCTGATTCTGAGCAGCAGCTAATGCGTTCTGATAGCCCTGCTGAAGCGCTTGTTGTTGCTGAGCAGTAATATTAGTAGCCGCATCTCTTAAAGTATTTCCTAAGACCTGTGCGCCCCTCTGTGAGCCAAATTGACCAGTACCCACGGCACCGGCAGTGGCTTGAGGAGATAAATTCTCTTGAATATTACGCTGACCCAATACACCAATCTGATTTACGATATCCTGAGTATAAGGATTCATAAACTGATTGATATTTGGACCTTGTGCAGCCTGACCTGTAAGGTTAGCCGCTTGATTTAGAAATGGCTGATAGTTACCTACATTCTGAGCAACATTCTGAAATGCCTGATTTTGTAGCGCAGTAGGACCCACATACTGAGCGTTAGCACCTGCCTGCTGTCCTTGCGAGGCAAGATTGCTCAGATAATTTGAGTAGTAATCAGGCGCAGTTGTTTGCTGCGTCTGTGTCGTAGATACGTTCGGTAGCGCACTACCTTGAAAGAAGTCAGCCACGTTCGGCCTCCTTTAAATAGCTAGTAAGTTTCTTAGCCTTGGGTGGTATTTTATCATCAGGAGCAGAACGCTTGTGTCTGCGAAGAGCTTCTCTAAATTTGTCTAATTTCTCAGCTCCGGCTTTATTAGAGCCATCACCTAATTGACTAACTGTATCTGCATCAAATACGTACTCACCATCAGCAAGCATTGCAGGAATATCGTCAGACTGACCATCTCCCTTTCCCTGCACATAGTGAGTATGACCGCCTGTACGGAAGATAGGCTCACCGGGTTTAGCTTCAGGATGATAAGGCTGACCGCCGCTCGCCATTCTCTGACGTACTGCTTTAGTGAGCGCAGGTTGATAACCAGATAAAGCTAACTGAAGCTGCGCTAATGGGCTCAAAATACTTTGTTGCTGACTAGGCGCCTGACCAGTAAACATTGTAGGCGTCAGCATAGTACGCCCTGTTTTATCATTAGACGTATTCTGAGCGGCTTGATTAATTACAGAATTAAAGTAATTTTGTGCAGTAGTTCCGCCGCTTGCTGGAGCAGCAGACTGAACTGGCTTGCCACCAGATGTTGCGTCTGATGGAGTAATTCCGGGACCTGTCAAATCAGGAGTTAATGCATAACCACTACTAACAGGAACAGATGTATAGTCAGTAGGAACGCCGGGTTGCTGTTGACTGACAGGCGTGGTCGGCACATTGTAAGCTGATTGCCCCAAACCACCGCCATAAGAAGTTGTAGTCCCCGCAGAAGCTTCCGCCGAAGGATTAGTTAAGTCAAATGAATTATAGTAAGCAGTAGTGGGATCTAAAGCATCAGCTCCAGAAATAGCTCCCTGACCTTGGTATGGGATTCCAATGTTGGCCATAGAGCCCATAGGAGAATCTTCATGAACTGGCGGCGCAGGAGGAGTTAAATCATAAGACGTTCCAATGTCTCCACTGTTATCTTGCAGGTTAGACAAAGCTCCAACTTGATCTGCGGGTAATGCCGCTGTAGCACTTGGAGTAGTTCCGTTATCTGCAACTATCCCAAGAGTTTGACCAGTAGGTCCAGTAAGGCTTGGCAATGCGCCCTGCATGAGATTGCTTGCTACTGATCCAGCAATTTGTTGCGGATTAATTGGCGCGCCTGTTAATCCTGAAGTCACAACATTGCCAGCAATATTTGATATCTGTTTATTTAGAGCAGGATTACCCGTATCTATGTTTGCGCCAATAGTTTGACCAGCCAATCCACCAACATCTGATGCTAATACATCACCAATTGGCTTTCCAGAAGCTAAACCACCAATTGTATTTAATGCAGCACTGGTTACTGGCGTTGCTGTTGCAGGCAAACCAACTAAATTGTTTATATACTGATTAGCGCTTCCTAGCGCACCACCTAATGCTGTATCTGCAAAGGCAGGCGTAGCAAAATATGCTCCTAAAGCTGCAGGAGCAATTGCCATTACTGCATTCATTAATGCGTTACCGCCCGCGGAACCGCCTTGCCAAAATACGCGCTGATTAAGATCTTGTTGCGATTGAAAGGGGGTTACACTTCCAGTAAGAGTAAGATTACCAGATGGATCCTTCGCCATATCGCCGCTAATATAAACGTGCGCTATGCCTTTACCAGAACTGCTTACATCAGTAGTAAATAGATTAGACGGGGCTTTTGGATTATCCCACTGAACTGGATGCACTTGAATTGAAAGGGGATTTCCATCTTGATCCTTAGGTCCATTAGCAGGGCCTTGAATTGAATAACTAATAGGATCCCAAGCGTCGCTACTTGAATCTTGTACTATATTTTTATATAAAACTTGCTGTGTTTTCCCTGGAACACGATCTCCGTTGTCATCAAAGACAGGAGTATTTGCTAAAAAGTTAGCCGATCCATTGCTATTATAGGAAACAGTACCCGGCATACCACGATATGTAGCCGTGATCTGACCCTGACCACTAGGGTTATTGGTAATACCCCAAATATTGTCAAATCCAGTCCCAGAAATTCCAAATGTGCCTGTTTCACCAGGATGATATAAAGATGCCGATGTAACCGTATCAGGCATTTTTGTTAAATAAGATGGAGTTGCTAGAGCAGTAGAAGTGCTTGGCAACGCCCCTGAAGGGGCAGGAGCAGGAGCGGCAGAAGAAGCCGCATTCGGATCAACATAAGCCGCGCGTTTAATATCACTTGCAGCTAAATTTGGTGTTGCATTAGCAATTAATTGATCAGTTTGTCCAGATTTTATAGCAGCTGTTATGTTTCCTTGAGGATTCATATAAGGATTTGCTGCTAAAAAATCCAATATTTCTTGATCAGAATGACCAACAGCTTTTGCGGCAATATAATCAGCACCACCAAACAAGTTACTAACGCCATACATTCTAGCAATGTCGGCTAAACTTGCTCCTTTCGGAACCGCAAACGGTAATGTTGGTAAATCTGCCATCACTTATCCTCGATGCTCATTATGCCTACTACAGCCATCGCCCAATCCTGCCAGTTCTGAAAACCGCGCGGATCTGGTACGCCTGACTGTGCAAAGTATCCTATTCCATAAACTCCCGCCGCCCATTGTTGCCATTGTTCTTCCGGCACCGTCCCCAAGTCGTTGGGGGCAAACAATTCAGCCATATAACGACAGTAATTATCCCAAGTAAGCCCTCGAGGATCGTATGTTACGGTCATGGGTTTCCAGTCGCACGCTCATCACCGGCCTCAGCTAACAACAGAACCTTACCCATCTGGTAATTTCCGTTCTGCGTATTGCTCTCAAAGCGTAGGCGCATCTCCCGTCGTTGCTCCCTCAAGTCAATCTTGAGAGTACCCGGTTGGTAAGCATATGGCCCCGTAGTCACATCTACGTCATCAGCATAGCCCTTACCCGTCACGTATAGATTCATAGACTGATTCTGAACAAAATCCGGCTCTACACGGATTAATCTCAACCATCTATTAGCGCCTACAATTTCGTTAGCGCCTGGCCCACCCGTCACAAGACCTATATTATTGGTCTCAAAATAGCTCTGAATTGCGTCCACGTTGGTCAGATAAACCATATCTGTACCAGACTCATGCTGCCAATTCGTATACTTTCCCTCAGAATTGGCTTCGTTTCCGCTCCAAATAGGGAATCGGAATACTTCAGAGAATGTCCCCGCTGACCTGCGAGCACCCATTGCCTGTCCAGCGTCATACCACGTCTGTTCACGCACATTATATATGATTGCGTCGTTACATTCAGTTGCATTACCGCGAGGATAAAACCACCAAATCTCGCCATAACGCGGCACTTTTGTACACCATACTTTCTGACGCTGAACATAGTTCAGGTTATCAAAGAAGTAGTTTTGATTCATATTATTTGGCATTTCCTGCACAACGCCGTTGTACATCAAGAATCTATCTACGCCGCACCAGAAATAAATACCATCGTACTCAATCACGCATGAGCTAGACATAATAGATGTCTGTGAAGATATTAAGTCATATCTCCAGTAAAACGGGGCTGATCCAGTAAATGTAACCCTAATCAGCGCATCTAACGCCCAGAACAGACCAGCAGGAGAAGTAGTACCGCCGCGCACAGGCAAGCCCTTAACTATCTTACCCGTTGCTACGTTGTTGCTATTAGAGTCAGCAGAGTTCCAATCTTGGAAGTTGCCTGCAGAAGAATTCTGAATGAGCCCGTGATCACCGTATACAAATAGATATGGATGTAAGACTACACATCCGCCGGAAACCGATATCGTATTACCCGTCGGGTTGGCGCCGGCCGTGTCTTTGACCGCAGAGAGCGCAGACCCTGGAAAAGCACCGTATAAGACAGGAGTGCTAACAGTGCTATCAATATTAGAAAGATTTTGCCCAGGGTGTGCAACGATAGTTTGTGTCGTTCCGGTCGTGTCATACGCTATGTCAAATTGCCAAAGATTATTATTGCTAGCAGTAAAGTTAGATAACGTATATTGATAAGGACCCGAACCTACGCCGTCATCATTATCAGTAATCCACTGCTCTAAACCATTGTTATATCCAGATACCACATAGTTCAAACCGTTCTGGGATGTCATCGTCATGCCGCGTGACACACCAGAACCATTTAAGAAGATACCTTTATAACCGCCTATCTTACGGGGACGGCCACGCTGAAAGCGCACCCATTTACCATCAACATAGGTAGGCGCATCAAACAAGGTTCCATCTCTTTGGATCCCTGGCTTGATTTGTAGCGATATCGTCTTATCGGTCAAAATGTACCCCCGCCAATTCCTACGGGGATGGAAACGCCAGTAGGCGTGAAAGTAGCAACGTTACCGCCACCAGCAGAAATTCCTAAGCCACCGGAGAATGGCAAATACAAACCTGTTGTTGTATCACCAGTAAAGTTCAAAGATGGATTGAAAGAATTCCCATTTCCAAGCGTCAAACTTAATAACGAACTAACGGCGCCTGATGTTGCGTTATAGCAATTAGTGCCATCGCAGATAACAATCTCAGCAAGCGTTTGCGGTACTGTAATAGTCGCAGCGCCAACTGCCCCTGTTCCGAACGTAAGGCTAAACGCACCAGTTGTGTTATTTTGTATGGAATACAACTGAACTGTAGGCGGCAATATAACCGTACAGTTTGAAGTAAGCGTACCGTAATACTCTTGAATAACGTTCTGGCCTTCTACCGTTGTCAACGTAACTGTTCCGCCAGTAACTAACTTAGAAAGAATAGTGAAGTTAAACTGAGAGGGTAATGTAGAACCAAAAGAGTTAAATCCAGATCCAGAACATACAATTACAATTGATTGAGCAATTTGCAACTGAATAGATGAACTACCATCAATCTTATCCGTACCCTGACAGGCAATAGTCAAAATACCTACGCCGTTGTTACGGATCATTACAAACCAGTTGTTACCGATGGATGAAGGAGGCAAAGTAATCGTGCCCACACCCGCATCCCATACGATAAAGGACGCTCTATCAGCCGCTCCTAACGTTCTGTTGCTAAAGGTAGCTGAATAGTTATAAGACTGGTTTAAAGTCGTTCCAATCGCCGTTAAACCATATCCAGCTAACTGTGATGCGTTGGCCGCAGATGTACCTGCGCCAAAGGTCACAATCGACCATGTACCGTTTACAGTCGTATTGTCAGTAACATAAATGTATTCGGATATTCCAGAAGGAATAGAAACGATTGTGTTAAGACCGGCATCCGTAACCGTAAATGGATTGCTACCAATATTACGAATGATTGTTGCTTGACCGGTAGATACTGCCGTAGCGGCAGGCATCAATAAATTCAAACCAGTTACATTTGCGGTTACTTCAATAATATTGGCAACAACTTGATTAGTATTGCCATTAATAGGCCACTGAAGTTGCGTATCTACATAGATTGATAACGACTCATACCCCACCTGAGAGGGTGAAATCGTTGCCCCGGTAAATGGATTTAGGTAGGCGGTCATATTTTAAGAGTCCAGAGCTATCGCTTGGCGGTCGGCCAATCGTGTTACGTCTTCAGCCTTCAGAGCTTGAATAGCTTGATCATATTTCTGTTGGAATATCATGCGCTGATCATCTTTCAAGAACATCTGCGCTTGTAATAGCGTCCCAAATAACATCACGTTCGGCGCGTTCTGCGTCAACCAATTGGTCTGGTTTGCAGTAGACAATGGCGGTATACGCTCGTAATACAATACTTCAAAGTTATACGCTTTATCAGGCATAGGCGCTATCAGCCAATGATCATAGTCATAGTCAGAGTAGAACTGAGGCGCACCCTTTACAGTCGCATCCGGAGCATATTCCAATAAATACTCATACTTACGCAAAAATACCGGCTGCTTAACACCCGCAACATTTATATTAAACGAAACCGTCTTTCTCCAGCGCGCGGGTTTCTGTAACACATTATTGTTGGCTAAGATCGCGCCTTCTGCTACCTGAAGCTGACCCAAAGTCTTAATCTGTTGGGCAACCTCGTACTCACACAGAGTAATAAAGGTTGGAATGGCGTTAATGGTAGCCTGATCCGAGCGCTCCAAATATTGGAGAACTGTGGTCGTCAAACTATCATACGTCATTACCCAGCTTTCAGTTGTCATTTTTCTTTACACTTCAATTAGTTCGCCCCTAAACTCTATCACATTTTCATCCCACTTGCGAACGAGTTCTGGGCTGAGCATCTTCCCTTCTTTGAACGTCAACACAGCAAATCCGCTGCACCAGTTCACAGGATTACCCTCAGTATAGTCAATAAATTGCGGCCCGTAAGGGTCAGCTAACGTCCCTGTATCTACCCCATAGCGCCGTCCGTTGTAGTCCGAAAATGGCGTAACTTTGAGCTGGTGTAAATGACCTGTCACAATCGACTTACCGGCGTTAATCGTATTATTCCACGTTGCATGAGCACCACCCTTCCAGCGATGCTTCACTACAACCTCATCGTTAATCCAGCAAGACCAGCAAGCCTTCCACTCAGGAAAATGATCCTTAAGGTGGAATCCATCTACGCCCTGAAACTGAGGCACTTGTGACGCCAAAAAGGTTTCATAACGTGAGTCATGATTACCCAGAGGCCAAATCAGTCTACACCCTTTAGGAGCGGCGTCTGAGATCTCTAGGAGTCGTTCTGTTACTGCTCTAAGCTCGTCTATCACCGTAGGCTTCGAGTCCCAGCCTATGCGCGGATGGCGCGATATACCGGCACCGTCAAACGCATCACCGTTATTAATAATTGCGGTGGGTTTTAACTTCTTAATCATCTTCAATAGGCCTAAATGCGCCGTTGAAACCATATCTGGATAATAATGTGCGTCTGAAAAGACAATTACAGACCCATTTAATACTTCTAGGTCTACCCGTCCTTCATGAGTTTTGATCGTTATAGGCGCCTTTTTTTCTGTCTTTAACGAAGCAAAGGTCTTTAATTCTATTCCCTTATTCCTTAAATCAGCGCGGTAGTTATATACATGCCTGATTGATAGTCCCAACTCTTTCGCTACTAAAGTGGGAGATCCCAGACGGTTCCATGCTTCAACAAACTTTTCTTGCGTCTCAAGAGGCGTCATTGTGAACCCTTATAAAAAAAGGCACCGTAGTGCCTTCTTGATTTATGAATAGTAGCGCGTGCCCTGCTTGTCAATGATGAGCGCCTGTCGTCTGGGCTTATCACCCTCATGGTTAGGCACGGAGATGTGCGTCCATGAGTTAAACTCTCTGATTACTTGGTCGAATTGTAGATCAGAGGCGATTACAGCTTGTGTGACTTGATCAGGAGTCATACCAGGTACTCTGATATCAGCCGCACAACCTAAACGATGCTGCGAGGTATCCTTGGACCCTACAGCGTCATTTACTTGCTTAGATCGATAAGCCGAGTTAATCATAATTGGCTTACCGCCTAAAATATCTTTAACCTGCTCCAAAAACGCCGACAGGCGTGTGAGGTTGGCTAACTCTGACTCATTAGGAGTATTATCCCACCCCTGTCTTACCGCCACGTCAGAATGAGTCATTTCTTCGTATGAAAAGTGTTCGCTTAATTGCATCTTATTCCCCGCAGTCTACAGATGTCGTTTTAGAATCGTCAGACTTAATCGCGCCTATAGGCGTGGACTGGTGTAATAGCTCGTCTTTTCTCTGACTGCCGGCTGAGGACCCAAAGTAGAAAGACACAACCTGCTCACACTTGGCTGATAAATACCCCATAAGCGTACCAGCCAAAACAGAGTCTACTTTTGTTAATCCAAACAAAGTCATTCCGACTGTAACTAAGAATGTCATTACAATCAGCAAAGCCAATCCATACAGAAAAAAGAAATGACTAGATTTATCGTTAAACATTAAAGAACCAATTCCCAGTTACGAACCATGTTAAATATCTGCACAGGCATATCTGGGGCAAGCTCATCAATCAACTTACGAATCTCATCAGCGCGTTTGGATAGCTCAACCATCTTTTGTTGGATATCTTCCAACTCCATCAGATAAATCTCTTTAGCGCTCATTTCTTGTTCCATAGCTCGAATAATGTTTTGATTTTTTCTTCTAGTACGTTAATACGTACGTCCATCTTGGCTAAAACAACAACCAAGGTTATAAATCCAAGCATGACCGGCCAGATTTTAACTAACAGATCTATGGTATCCATTATTTGTCTGCCTTCTCATCTAACTTATCAATGATCCTCTCAAGAGTAGATTTAATATCAGCCAGTGCATCTTTAAAGTCATCCTTACGGACATACTTCTCGCCAATATGGTGATCTAACTTTTTAAGATCATTTTTTAATTCAGTAATGGCATCCCAAATGGTTTTCAAAACCCAACCAAAAAACGAACCAACAATACCTACCGCTATATCTATCAGGCTCTGAGCATCCATTGTCAAAATTCCGCAAAATGTTTTAGTCGAAACCGCGCAGAGTCTTAGCAAGACGAGCACGTTGGCCCATCTTGCCTGGCTCCTTAGCAGCCTTATTTAGCTTCTTGACGGGAATCTTCTTCCCTTCAGGAACGCCCAACTCTTCTCTCAACATCCCACGGTGAGATGGTTCAATAGCTTCTTGAATCCATTTCTTTGACTTAGCCATATTATACTTGCTCTGTACTCAAAGCCGCTGCTTGATCTGTTGAAAGAGCAGCAACTGAATCTGTTGTTAGGGCATCAATAGAGTCTGTTGAAACATCTTGTGTGAATTGAGCATTGGCTTCTAATTGCACAGCGTTGATGATTCCTTGCACTTCAATAAAGGGCATTTTACCCAAGCAACCCAACATTGCGTTTACCAAATCTATTGAAAGAGTAACTTTATCCACGTCTCATCTCCTGAAAAAACCGCTATCAAGGCCAGCGGGTTGCCTATTTTCCACCTTCATTCCAGCCAGACGCTTGATCTGTATTTACTTGAAGAACACCAGCAGCAGCCGATCCATCATCTTCAAATCTAAACGACAGAGCAAAACGCCCGTTTAACTTCCATCCAATTATAGTTTGGAAATATGACGGACTAGCGTCAGCAGACCACCTAATTTGTAAACAAATACAAAAAGGTAGCATGAATCTAATACAAAACATTCCATTACGGAACATCTGTGGATATTGGTTAGTAAAATCAAACCAAACCCATTTACTTGTTTCCGCCGAAATATATCCAGACGTAAACATAAATATTGAAGCTATTGCATAAGTGGGTAGCAAAAAAGGAGGCCAGTTCAATATGGTATTTAACCAATTTGGTAGACGCGGATCATTTTCTACTACCCATTCCATGATTTATTATGCCTAGACTGTTACTTCATCCCACTGCTGCTTTGATTCATTCCATGTGTAATGTTTTCCATCCATAGGCATTGCCACAGGAGCAGTCCAAGTCCAAGAAGGGGCAGAAATAGTCCAACTAGGGAAAGGCTGCGGAGGGTAGAATACATCATGAGTGGCATCGTAAGTATAACCAATACCTGCATAGTTTCCACGTAAAGGCATACCACCATCCGGCTCGCCCGTAATTGGAGAATAATGTACACCACCCCGAGTATTATATGAAGTTTGTATCCATTGACCAGGCAATGTTGTGATAAAATAAGCATCAGCAACAATTCCTTCAGTAACAATTCCGTTTTCTACTTTTACGAAATGAGACATTCTTAATCTCCTAAATGTAAGCCTGTAAGTTCCAAATCATCACCAATATAACCTTTCAAAAAAGTATTGAAAGATATACTAATTCTTGTTTCGTCTGTTTCTACTGTCTGAACCATGTGAGTTAAATGTGATGGAAACAATACTAGCTGACCCGTTTCAACACCCAACCACCATGACTCAGAGTTATACAGATTAAATTTTTCAGTAGGAACTTTAATCTGTTGATACCCATTTTTATAAAAGAATATCTTATCAATATCCTTTTGCGCTTGAACATAAAACACTCCCGAAATAAAACTATTCGGATGTTCGTGTTTATGATGCCACTGACCTTTTCCGGTGTAATTTGCCCAAGACTGCGTTATATAAGGCTTTACATCGTATTTAGGCGCATATACTTCATTATAATATTCTTGAATAGATTCTTCACAAAAACGAGCAATTTCCGCAATTTCCGGGAAATCAAACAAGCGATTGTTTACGCTTGTAAGATTCCCGTTATTGTTTCTTGTTTCTTGGTTTTTAATAAAGTTTGCTTCTATTTCTGTTAAAGGTGAACCAAATTCAAAAAAACTTACCGCTGTCGGAAATAAATTATGAGTGATCATTTAGAATGTAATGGTTCCTGATCCGGTAAATGTATAAATATAATTACCACCAGTATTTGTTAAAGTATATAGTCCAGTTGCAGTAGCTGTTTTATATGTATTTGAGTAAGCAATAATTACAATACCAGATCCTCCAGTACCGCCGGCTTGATAAGATCCACTACCACCACCAGAACCATCGCTATTAATACCAGATCCGCCCCCTCCGCCACCAGTATTAATTGATCCAGCTGTACCTGCAGCCGATCCTCCAGCTGATCCCGCTCCTCCACCGCCAGATCCGCCTGAACCGGCAGACCAAGGCGCCCCAGGGGCACCTCCAGTATTAAATGAAGATCCTCCACCACCGCCGGCATATGTTACAGCAGATCCAGAAATAGGAGACGACTGACCTGGACCGCCATTACCACCCTGCCCGCTTACTGCTGTTGATCCATTTCCTCCGGCCCCTCCGCCTCCACCACCGCCACCTGGAGCATAACCATTTCCGCCATTATTGCCTTGAGAAGGAGATGTTGAAGGAGTATTTCCTGATCCGCCTGTACCAGCAATAGCAGCAAATGTTCCACCGCCACCGCCTGATCCACCACTTAAACCACTTGTAATGCCAGCTGAAGCAGCACCACCACCTCCGCCTCCATTTGCTGTAAGAGCTCCAAATGTTGTATTTCCACCACTACTACCTTGATGCGCACCAGATGTATCAGCAATACCTCCAGCACCACCCAATCCAATAGTAACTGTATATGGAGTTCCGGCAGAAACAGCAAATCCCGTTCCACTTAAGAAACCACCTGCTCCACCACCTCCCCCGCGATCTGAACCACCACCGCCTCCGCCACCTACTAACAAATAATTGACAGAAGAAGTGCTTGTGCTAGATGTGTTAAATGCTACCCATGTGGCGCCATTATAATATTCCATCTGCGCCAAAGAACTGTTATAACGCATTTCAGCAGTTAATGGAGATGCAGGGCGTTGGGCTGATGTTCCTGTTGGAATAACTAAACCGCCAGTATTACCTCCAGCATTAATTATTCCAGTGTTAGATGTCAATACTAGATTGCCGGTTGAAGATTGAACTGTACTAGCCACAGAAACGGTCGGAACCGTCAATACACCAGTAGAAGGCGTAAATGTATATTGAGTATTTGATGTATAAATTGTACTAACCGTACCGCTTGTCGCATTAGCAAACAAAGGATATTCCGCAGTAGCAGTTGAAGTATCGTTACTAACCGTTACAGAAGCACCGCCCGCAGCAGCCCACACAAATGCTGAACCATTCCATTGCAGATATGTAGATGTCACTGTAGGAGCAGTAATAAAGCTAGTAGCACCCGCACCGGTGTTGTAAACAATACGGTTAGCAGCTCCACCTGCCACGTTAGTTGCCGTTGTAGCACTAGTTGCAGTTGCGGCATTACCACCGATAGACAAGCTAGCAGCAGTACCGGTCAATCCTGTACCTGCGCCACTAAACTGTGTATTAGCAGTAATTGTTGTACCTGTGATCGCAGCGGCCGTAGTACCACCAATGGCAGGAGGAGAAGCCAAATATGTGCTGAAGCCTGTGCCAGAAACTGTGCTAGACGCGCTCAGTGTTGTGAAAGCACCAGTTGATGGGGTTGTTGCACCAACAGAACCGTTATGCGCTCCAACCAATCCTGTTGTAGCTGTGATTGTTGTACCGGTGATCGCAGCAGCAGCAGTTCCACCAATCGCGGGAGGTGAAGCTAAATAGTTGCTGAAGCCTGTACCTGAAACCGTACCAGACGAGCTTAGGTTCGTGAAAGAACCAGCAGCAGCTGTTGTTCCGCCGATAGCAGGGGGGGATGCTAAGTAAGTGCTAAAACCAGTACCGGATACAGTGCTAGATGCGCTCAAGGTTGTGAATGCACCTGTAGATGCTGTTGTAGCACCTACAGATGTACCGTTGATCGTACCGCCTGTAATCGTTACAGATGAGAAAGTACCGGAGTTAGCTGCTTTAGAAGCAATAACCTGCACCGCATTGCTGCTGTCTTTGTAAAACAACTTACCATCGGCATAGTTAATAGCCAGTTCTGCACCATTGGCGCTATTGGTCAAATTGGAAGCAGAAGGCGTATTGGTTGCTGTGCCGCTACCGTAGATTAAAATAGGTGTGAATCCAGTTTGTGCCATGATCTATTCCTTAGAAAGAACCGCCGTTAACAGCCGACAGATAACCACTTGGGTTTGTTGCATTATACGGCGTAAAGCCTAGTGCCGTGGTGATTTGTGAAGAAGTAAACGCCGGTAGGCGTGCCGATGCTAATGTGCCGCTAGTGATGTTTGATGCGTTAGTTGCGTCTGTTGTAGCAGAAGCCGCCAAGCCAGAAATATCCGAAGCGCTCAATGTAACTGCGCCTACGCGACCAGCAACGCTAACCACTTCTGATGCCAACCCGTCTATTTTATCCCAAGTTGAACCATCAAATATGATTACGTCACCAGCATTCCACTGGCTGAGACCATCAATAGTAGTTGTACCGGCTACTGATACTTTGTAGTAATAACCCTTAGTGCCAACACCAGATGCTAATGCAGGAGTGTTTGTAGAAGCATTCCACACGCCTTGGTATACAACCGCGCCAGTTACTGCTGTGGGCAATTGAGAAGCGGGAATTTTACCTGTTGAATCTAGGGTAGCAACACCGCTGTTAGCGCCTAGAGCTGTTGTAGCAACTGCACCGATACCTGCGGGAGTGATTGTGTTTACACTAACGCCAGTCAAACGACCTTTAGCATCTACTGTGAAGCTAGGAATGCTTGTAGCAGAACCGTATGTACCTGCGCTCACGCCTGTGGTTGTCAATGCTGCTGTGATAGCCGTTGTTCCAGAACCAGAAACATCGCCGGATACGGTGATTGTTTGGTTGCCAGAAATGTAACCACCAGGATTTGTTGCGTTGTAAGGCGTGTAACCTAAGTCAGCAACAATCTGCGCCGAAGTCAATGCAGGAATTGAGCTGATGGGCGTGTAACCTAATGCTGTATTAATCTGGCTTGATGTAATTGCTGTCAGATAATGAGCATCGTTTGTGAACGCGCTTACGTTGGTAGGTACTGTAGGAATTGCTGGCTTGTTTGTCAGATCATTATATGAACCTGATGTTGCTACAGTAGCCAAAGATGGCTTGCCAGATAAATCACTATAGCTACCGCTAGTAGCAACTGCAGCCAATGCGCTTGTGTTTACTTTATTAGCTAAGAAACCGCTTACTTGGCTTGTTGTATATGCATCTGTGATTCCGTAGCCGCTGAGTGTTGTTGCTTTAGCAGCATAGGTAGAGGCAGCAGTTGCAGCTGTAATTGCATCAGTAATTCCGTAACCGGCTAATGTTGTTGCTGTATTAGCTTTGCCGGCCAAGAATGTAGTGATCTGTGAAGTTGTGTAAGCATCTACAATGCCATAACCAGTTAATGTTGTTGCCTTATCTGCCTTACCAGAAACTGTGTTGGTAAGAGCTGCAGCAGCAGTTTCATCAGACTGAAGTTGTGCATCAATCTTAGCAAGCGTGTTAAGAGCAGCAGGAGCCGCACCTACAATTGCTTGGATTGCTGTATCTACTTGAGCAGATGTCTGGTAGCCAGAATCGTTAGTGAATGCGCTAATAGCAGTAGGAACTGAGGGAATTGAAGGCTTGTTGCTTAAATCGTTATAAGAACCCGATGTTGCAACCAAAGCCAATGAGCTAGGATTAACAGGAGTGTATCCAAGCGCAGAAGAAACAGAAGAGCTAGTTACGGACGCATCAGTTCCGGCTGGGCCTGTCGCGCCTGTAGGACCCTGTATACCTTGAGCGCCAGTTGCTCCGGTGTCGCCTTTAATACCTTGTGGGCCTTGTGGTCCTGTAGCTCCAGTTGCGCCTGTAGCACCAGTTGCCCCAGTATCACCCTTTAATCCTTGAATGCCTTGGGGACCTTGTGGACCAGTTGCACCCGTAGCTCCGGCAGCACCAGTATCACCTTTAGGACCTTGAGCACCAGTAGCGCCGGTAGAGCCGGTAGATCCTTGAGGGCCGGCAGCACCTGTTGCGCCCGCAGCACCTGTATCACCCTTAGCGCCCTTTAACTGAGCAATTACGCCAGCAGGCAATGTTGTTACGTTAGATAAATCAGAGTTTGCTTTACCGGCAACAGTCGTTGTCAATGCGGAAACAGCAGATTCATCAGTTGCTAATTGATCAGCAATTTCTTTTAAGGTATCCAAAGCCGCAGGCGCAGCGCCCACTACAGCAGCAATAGAAGCATCAATCTGGCCTTGGATGTTTGCAGCAGTAAGAGCCGCAGAACCATTGATATAAACACCAGAAGTATTAATCTCAACATTTCCAACATCAATTACCGTTGCAGAAACTTGAGGAACATCAATTGTGTCCGGCGCTACAACAACAACTGTACCCAACTGAGGCGCAGTAAAGTTTAGGCGGAAAGAATTGCTGTTGATATTAGTCTTGCCCACTTCAACTACGTTGCCCGTGGGATCTTGTACTTGGAACCAAACATTGGTTGTTCCAAGGTTATGCGTGACAGTCCAGGTGCTAGAAGCAACGCCCTGTGTCTGTACATAAGATTGTGTCTTGGAACCAAAAGGATACCAAGTTGTTAAACCGCCTAGGCTAATATAACCATATAAGGTCTGGTCTTTCATTAAGAAAGTACCAACAGCGGGATTGGAGGGGAAGCTTGAATTGCTTCCGGCCATTACTAATGCGCCCGAAAGCGTTAGGTCGTCTAATACTCTGATGTCCATTTAGATTCCTTTTGGTGGAGATATTCCACTCATGTATGCGGTGCCCGAAGCAACTTTAGTCATCACGCTCAGAGTTTCATAATTCTGACGAATGAAATCCAATAATTCTTGTTCTGATACACCTTCGGCGTCGTATCTGGATTTCATATCCATTACTTGATCAGCAACACGAACTAGCCATTCTAGAATTCTCTGCGTCTCAGTCACTATCTAAAACCTTTTTTTCCGCAGTCTCATAAAAACGCTTCAACCATTCAATATTGTTTACGAACACAACTCGATCATCTTCTTCTAGCGGCTCACATTCACTTACATAATCCGCCAACACTCTAATCTGATCGTTTATCTTCTGCAAAGCATCAGATGCGTCGCTTATTGAATTAAAGTTAAAACCTTGAAACGATTTCATAAGAGTAGGGGGAAAGATGGATTACTCCACCCCTCCCCCTGCCATCACATTACAGAGACTTAGCGCTGCGTGCGATTACTTTCACTTTCAATGCTGTAGACAAGTACACTTTAACTGTGTTGGCATCAACTTCTTGCACAGACACGATGTCATTGTAGTACAGGCCATCAGCGCGCTGAACCTTAACAGACAATTCCACGAACGCGTTGTTCAGGTTGTGGGCGATTGTGTGTGTTGTTGCAGCGGTAGCGGCTTCAAATGTAAACACTGTTGCATTGTAGTCAGTACGGATCTGACCTTCTGCAGCTCCTGCACGGCTAACTTCTGCTGCTAAGTTAGTGGTCAGTGTTTGCTCGGCTGCTTGAGCGCGGCTAACTTCGGTAGTAATACGGCTTGAGAGTGTTGACTCTGCAGCTTCTGCGCGGCTAACTTCAGCAGCGAGGTTTGTTGTCAGAGTTTGCTCAGCAGCCTGGGCGCGTGATTGCTCAGCAGAAACAGCAGCTTGGCGAGCAGAAACTTCTGTGCTAATGCTACCAGCCAATGAAGTCTCGGCAGCTTGTGCGCGTGACTGTTCTGCAGATACAGCAGCAGTACGTGCTGTAACTTCTGTGCTGACGCTGTTAGACAAGGAAGCTTCAGCAGCTTGTGCACGGGAGGTCTCTGCTGCAACTGCAGCTGTACGTGCGGTAACTTCTGAGCTGATGCTGCCTGCTAATGATGTTTCAGCAGCTTGTGCGCGGCTTACTTCTGCTGTAACTGTGCCGGCGATTGAAGTCTCAGCGGCTTGGGCACGAGATTGCTCTGTGCTAACAGCTGAATTCAATGTGCTGTAGTTGCTGGATGCTGTAGAAACAATCGAAGCCTCAGCAGCTTGAGCACGACTTACTTCAGCGGCCAAGTTGTTGGTCAATGTTAATTCAGCAGCTTCTGCACGCGATACTTCAGCAGTTACTGTACCAGCGATAGATGTTTCTGCTGCTTGAGCACGGGAAACTTCAGCAGTTACTGTGCCAGCAATAGAAGTCTCAGCGGATTGAGCACGGCTAACTTCTGTTGTGATGCGTGTTGAAAGTGTGGACTCAGCAGCTTGTGCACGAGAAACTTCTGCTGTAACGGTACCAGCAATAGATGTCTCAGCAGACTGTGCGCGGTTAACTTCAGCGGTAAGAGCAGAATTGATGCTTGTTTCTGCTGCTGTTGCACGAGTAACTTCAGCGGCTAAGTTGGTTGTGAGTGTGGACTCGGCTGCTTGAGCGCGAGACTGCTCAGACTGAATGTCTGTGTAAACTTCGTTGATTGCGCCAACGATGTCAGTCTTGTAGCTTGTGTGCAGAGTTGTAAGATCACCAACCTTACCGGATGTCTGGCTCTCAACGCTTGTTACGCGTGAAGACAAGGACAACTCAGCAGCAGTAGCACGCGATACTTCGTTGGTGATTGCTGTGTTGAGTGTTGTGTAGTTAGAAGAAACTGTGGAGCTGATCGAACCTTCAGCTGCTGTTGCACGGCTTGTTTCAGCGGTAAGTGCAGTTGCAGTTGTTGTGATCATTCCCTCAATAACGCTAACGATATTGGGGTTGTTTTCTAAAGCAGCAGCTAACTCAGTAATTGTGTCCAACAAAGCGGGAGGAATACCACCCATAATGTCGGCTTTAGTCTGGTCAATCTTTGCGCTCAAAGATGTTTCAGCGGCTGTAGCGCGTGAAACTTCTGATGCTAAGTTAGTTGTAAGGGTTGATTCAGCAGCTTGAGCGCGAGTTCTTTCTGTAGCAATCGCAGCATTAACTAATGCTAGTTCAGCAGCAGCAGACTCTGCATCTTTGATTGTACGAACAACGATAGCGCCAGTGCCGTCAACTGTGGAATAACGGATGACATTGTCAGTGCTGTTATACCAAATACGAGCCGTTGCTAACGGTACGGGATCTGTTGAAAGGATTTCAACATTGAAATTTTCGATATAGGCATTACTTGCAAGCGTAATACCATGATAAATTGGGAAATTAGCCATGAGTCAAAACTCCAGATAGGTATATTTAAGTTCGATTCTCGACACGACTCACGCGGATAAAATCTTACAGCACAAAACGGCGCAGAACAAGTAGTTCTTGATCTACCCTTAGTGCGTCAGATGATGCATGTTTGACCCGCCATTCACTTTCAGGAACATCACTTTCAAAGTAAAAGTTCCCATTTTTATAACTAACGAGTTCCCCGCCATGCGCCTTGATATAAGCCGCTAGGTGAAGATCTCGCTTAGAAATAGTCATTTTATTCATATTCTATACTCTACACTATGAATGTTACATTTACTGTTCCAGCCATAGGTGTGGTCAGGAAAACAGTAAACTGATTAGGCGAATTTGCAG
>Ga0209188_1000871_pt1 | contig 26603 bp, 29 predicted proteins | sample C_130625_EF_Meta_FD_187307 | JGI IMG/M metagenome (GOLD analysis project Ga0209188, IMG submission 187307) | Freshwater microbial communities from Lake Croche, Canada to study carbon cycling - C_130625_EF_MetaG (SPAdes) (version 2) | ecosystem: Environmental > Aquatic > Freshwater > Lake... | reverse complement strand
ATTAATACATAATTAAACATAATTATTTCAGAGGTCATAATGAGCCTTAAATTTTAGGTCACAAGTCCCATATGGACTTATATTTGCTCAAAATTAAGGCAATAATTCCAATCAGATAATCTCCCGTCATAAATCCCCATATAAATTGCAATAAAATGCGCAATTTTGTGACCTAAATTCATCCTTCAAGTACCCCCTGACTGCGCGTCCTCCTTATTTCCCCACCTGACTCCCTTCAAACTTTCATAAAATGCCGTAAATATATTTTCGTACTCTATTTCCAGCTGTTTTCTCTTTTCTTCCACTTGTTTTCCCTGTTTGATCAATTTATTTAATTGTATTTTCTTCTTGATAAACCCTGTAGTGTGCTCATGTTTTGTTACTTTCGCATGACACTCTTTACACAGTAGCTGACACTTACTTATTTCTTCTTGAATCTCTTGTAAAGATGTGTTTGCAAGATTTAATATTTCGGTTTTCTTATTAAATATATTTATATGGTCAAAGTGTTTCAGACCATCTACGCGGCTACAGAACGAACAAGGCTCACTATAGGCTTTGATGATAAGTTCACGGATTTCTGGAGAAGCATCCTGTAGCTTATAACACATGAAACACAGAGAGCGTGATGAAGTGGTCTGCACACGACACTGTGAACATTCTATATTCTTCCGAGATACAACACTGACTTTCTTTTTTCTTTCACGTTTCTTTTTTCTTTCACGTTTCTTTTCTATAAACTCTTCCAGAACAGGAAAACCTTCTTGAGTAAGGTCCAAAGAATATAGCATCTGCCAACTACACCTTCTCCTGAACCTGTTCATTTTTCCTAGGCTTATGGTTACTGCAACGGTCCCCATCCGCCACCTTCCTACCACAACGCAACCCTGTCGCTTTCACTAACGCCACACATCCTTCATCTGACGCACCCATGTTTGCTTCCACACGGAAATCAGTAATCTTCTGGAGAATACCCATCTTTATAGAACGCATACTCTCCACCGATTTGAGCTGTGCCTTGATAATATCATCCATCTCTTTTACAGACTCCTGAATATCATTCAGAGCCTTTTCAATCCGATCAACCTCCACGGTAACCTCTCCTTTCGTATCACGGACTGCCGCCACTAATGCACGGATCGCCCAACACAATAGCTGTCCCTGGTGGGATACATCAGTATCCTGGAATGATAGATACAGAATCGGCTTTCCCTTATCGGTGGAACGAATCTGGAATTGCTTGGTAGAGCAGATTGAAGAATTCAGAGACACCATAATTCCCGCATGTGCATCATCGTCATTATCCACATCCGTCACCAGTTTCGCAATCTCATCTGAATTCACTGACCGTTTGTACTTCTTTGAATCAATCAATACCTTCATGCGCTTTCCCGTTGGCATCATCACCCACACATGGAAATCCGCGGCATGACTTACACCGGCCATATTCTTGGCCTCCGCATAAGGAAACTCTGCCAATACTACGGTTTCTATGAGTTCCCACACGGTAGCTTCTCCTGCTTTACCGATGGCATGGCTGCTCTTCGTGCTGGCCGCCGTCAGCTCTGCCAGCTGGGCTTCACGGGCTTCCAGCTTTTCGGTAAGGAGACTTACAGTGGTCTGTAGATGTCCCAACATAGAGGCATGAGCTGCTGCTGCTGCGACTTTCTCACGGAGTTCACCGGTCTCTGTCATCTTGGCCAATTCATAATCTTTACGGAATCCTTCTAGTCGGTCCTTCACGCAACGGATGATCTCCTCCTCTTTGTTGGCTTGGAGATGCCGGTTGGCTTCTTCGGCGGCGGCCAGACGAATGGCCAATGCATCTGCAGCACCCAGACGATCGCGGACTTTCTCTAGCATTTCTGCAGAGCCGACTCTGCGGCCCTCTTCGTGGTGAGTCTTGGCCTTGGTGGATTCATCGGCAGTCATGGAGGCATCCCATTCGCTACGGAGGTCGGCTTGGAGTCCGTGATAGAAATCCGTGGCCAGACGAATCAAGGCGATCTGTGTGGTGGCAGGAAGGGTCAGGAAGTCTGGGGGGAGGTCGGTGGGTGGTGGAAGAGGCATGTCTGGTGGGGGAGAAGGAAGGAGGGAGACAGAAAAGTCAAATTTGGAAGAGGGTGAAGGATGGTGAAGGCAAAATCGCAAAGTTTTCTTTTGGCAGACTTTTTATCTCCTCTAGGGAAACTTTACGATTTTGCCTTCACCATCCTTCACCTTTAATGTCACCAACTATTTTATGACTATATCCAGTCATGGAAAACTGGTGAAGGATGTGTGAAGGATGTGTGAAGGATTGTGAAGGATTGTGAAGGATTGTGAAGGATTGACTTATTATAAAATTGCGATACAAGTGTATCATAAAAAAATCATGTGAATGATAAACATATCATAAAATGGTTTTTTGGGGTCCGCCAAGGATGAGAGAATTTTTAGAAATTTTGTAGCCAATCTTGGAAAATGAGTATGACGTAGATTTTATTTTTATCATTCACACTATATTTTTATGTTGTATTATATCATAAAATAATTTAAAACTAAATAAGTATATCCTTCACATATCCTTCACAGAGACGTATCTATCCTTCACATATCCTTCACAATCCTTCACATACTGTATTTATATCATAAGTTTTTAATAAACTCTAAATAATAGTATAAACATTACCAATCCGTGAATGACCCTTGGAGACACCAGATAACTGTTTCATCTCTAAGCCAAACGCACGATAACTTATAGGCTCATCATCTTTTATAGTTTCACACCACTTCAAATATTCTGTATAAATATTGGATGCCAATACATCTACGGTTGGTTCATCGGATGCTTTATACCAATCCAGGAATGGTTGCAGACGCGGCATACACTCTTCCTTCCAAGCAGTCAGAGCAGGAGTTACCGGTGGATTACACCAATCACGTGTAGATAACTTTCGCTTCATGAGAAAATTATAGAAACAACGAATCACAGAGGAGTCTGCCATAGCATCAATGAGTTGTTTGAAATATGCTTGTTTCTTACACTTCTCTGCGCTGGCTTTGACAGCAAAGATTCGTCTTTCGGTCAATTCAATCTGGAAGGGAATATTATGGTTAGTACTCACCGCGAAGTGGTTATAGTTCTTCACAAGGGAATCACCGGTTGTAGTATTTTTATTTTTAATCTGAATAGAAGCAAACGGATCTGTAATATAGTTCTTAAATTGCTCTACCATTGCAGCCTGGATGGATGTTGTGTTGGCTTCTTCAATATGATAGAATAGAACATTTTTCCGCGATGAGTTGAAAGCACCAAACAGGTCGACCTGTGGTCGTGCTGTCTTGTAATAGTTGTCTCTACCAATAACGGCTGTTCCGAACCACGTAAGGAATATATCTTTGCCACATCCGTGTTGTCCGATAATAATCAGTGCAATACCGTTGAGTATTCCTGGATGTTGCACAATAGAAGCAAACCAGTCAAGGAAGAACTCTATGGCATCTACTTGGTGATTACAGATGATCGCAACATGGTCTAAAATTGGTTTAATGAGGTCGGATTCCACAATGTCTGCCGAAATATCTGGTAATCTGGCGGCTGCTAGTCCCTCAAAGATATTGAATACTTGTGGCGGACAATCTGCGGGATCAACGAAGTAATCCATACGGGCGTATGTGCGAATGGTCTCATCTCTAAGCCATTCATCAATAAAGCGTTTCTTTTTGTCATCGTCCAGAAATATTCCGCTGTTCATGTCCGTCAGTTGCGCGCGATTATAATGAATCCATTTGTCACACACGCGGACCATATATCCTGGCGGGTCCAGCACCCGAAACACGTTCTGTTCAAATGCGGTTTTTAGAGTTACATAGAGTTTGCTCAGCGCACTGGTGGCACTATCTTCCGATAAATACTTCCACAGTGCGGTCGCGATTTTAGTGGAAAGACGTTTGGTGCTGTGACTGAGACATGACAGAATCGCACAGTGTTTTTGCGCATAGACGCATGAATGTTTCAGATCCGAATGTTCATGGGTTGGTACGACCAGGCATCGTTTGCTATTGTGGGTCAGCTGGTATCCGCCATCTTTTTGGACAATATCCCATGTGAGTCCTTCGTAGTTTATGATATCATTTATGCGTTCTGACAGTACGCTTTGATTGTCATCAACGGAAGGTGCTGGTGGAGCGATAATGGCACTGACTTTTTTGGTCTTTTTGGAAATGGATTTAGAAGGAGGTTTAATGTTACCCCATTCTTCGTGTCTGGTCGGACGCACACCGTAATCGGATACGGAATCCGTGCGAATACTGAACATCTTGATAAACAGTTCAGATACCAATGTGGCGGGTTCTTCGGTTACGGTTCCATTTGCCGTCACTAGGGCAAAACACCGACTTACAGTATAAGGGGTGCGTCCTGCGGATTTGCAAGAGCCATACAGAAACCAATTGTTTGTCTGTATAACCGATTTATCAAAACAATCATCGGCAGTATTTGTTATATCGGGAAAACATTCTGCGATGACTCCTTTGTTTAGGATATACTGCCGAAGCGCGAACAGGTCTGCATAGTTCAAACGGATATCAGGGCAGATAATATGGATACCGTCCTTAATCTGTTCTTTTTCAACACGTGGTGCGGGTGTTTCCTGTACATAGAAATGGAGGTCCTCAGTCTCTCCACCTACATCCAAAAAGTAGTGCAGTGCAGATGCGTATGCAGTGACGAATCTTTCTACTGCGTCGGATGTATAGCGTCGGGTGGCTGCGGCTTCATCCCCCATGGCATAACGGAAATCCAGGTCAATGAGGACCGGCGATGCGTCGGGACTGTGACGCTCCAGAAGATGCGCCGGTTGGTTACGGACAAACACATGGTCGTGATATCGCTGCAAAAAAAATCCGTATTCGTCGTCGGGGATGTAATACTTACCGGCGTCGGTGCTCATTCCCGTGAGATTCCATGCGGAGGAGGTCACTCTGCGGCCCTGAAGAAAGGAACGGAGAGTGGCGGCGGTGGTTGCCATTGTTACTATGTATGGTCGGGGATTTAAGTTGTCGTTTAATCACCGCGGTAATTAATGCCCCGCGGCGACTGCGTCCTTCTTTTGTTGATACAGCGCTCTGCGACGGGCATTGTAGGCATCGCGGTTCTTCTCTTGCCAACGCTTTACGCGCTCTAGATTTTTCTCTGGATGGGCTTTGTTATAGGCTTCTAGCCGCTCCAGATTATTATTCATCCGCTTTTCTAGACGCGCTTTCAGTTCCGCCACTTCGGCTTCTAGTTCGGCGATTCGTTTGTTGGCTTGTGTGAGATCGCTGCTACTGCTGCTACTGCTGCTATCCATCCCTACTCTGGTTTGGCGCTTTGGGACTTAGGCTGTGGTTATCACTCCATGCAAACATAGATGGCGGTTATTGTGCGGAAGGCAAGTCCATGATCGGTGGCCATTTGTTGGAATGGAGTCGGATCGGTGACATACCAGTGTCCGTCGGCGAATATCTGTGTAGTCGCTGGGCTTTGGCTTTGGCTTTGGCTTTGCGGAGGAATAACAGTGGTTAGATGGAAATCGCCAGTGGACGTAACGAAGGTTGTGGTCTGGAACATCCTAGTGGTGTTTGGCGTTTGAGGGGGCATGGCAACTTTTTTGTCACAGAAACGATGATCGGATCATGACAAGAAAGATATTGGGAGTTTTTTACTGGGCCGTGAAAGTGGGGCCGAGACCGGGCTGCGGCGCACCGGTGCTGGTAGGAGCACCGTTGTACCACGTGATGCCCGACGGGACTAAAGAGGCGGCGTTGGCGCGGAGAGAGGCCAAGGTGGCACCCGTGCCTGGCATCACCAGCTCCAGAGCCACGCGGCGCTTGCCCAGGTCCATGGTGAACTTGTTGGTGCCCTGTACGGCGGGACCAGGGGCGCTGTTGCCAGACGCCTGAGCGCCGTCGGCATCCGCAACCGGGACAACCGCATTCGTATTTGCAGACGTCACATCAATGTCAAAGATGAACTGCAGCTTGTCACCGGGCAGCAGAGGGAGGGCATCTGTGACCAGCGGCTGGCGGTCAAACGTGGAGCCCGCCGCTTTCGCTGCGGCCGGCAGGTAGGCGTTCAGGTTAGACTTGGGGAGCTGGCGCAGCAGGGCCGTCATGACACCGCCGGGGGCGGCGGCGGCGTGCGTGTCCCACAGGTTGGAGGCCGCCTTCGCTTTATCCGTCCGCACCTCAACGCTGAAGGCGCTGATTACGGTGGCCGAAGAGATCGCGACGGATGATGCAACGGAGCCGTCGGTGCTGGTGGCAGGGTCGGCGGTGCTGCCCGCTGGCACGCCCACGGCGTCGCTGGCACCCGCCGGTGTCAGGCCGACCAGGGTCACAGCAGGCAGGTAGTCGCTGAACGCATTCGTGAAGGCATTCCAGAGCTCATCTGACAGGTACTTGTTAATCGCATTGCCAGAAGGATCCACGGCGGTCAGGACGGCATCCGCGATCACGTTCTTGAAGGCGCCGGACGCACCATCAACCATAGAAACGGAAAGATTGGACATATCATAGTTGATGTCGCTCAGGATGCAGTCCGCCCACAGACCAGAGACATCAAAGGCGTTCGCAACCGCGGCGGCATCATTAACTCCCACAGTGTAGGTGAAATAGTCCACGATACCCGTCACAGTGACAGTGTCCTGCAGAGAGGATTCAACGTTCACATTGGCATCCGGCGCATAGGCCGTCACGACCGGGGAGATGTACACACCGTTGCCAGACTGGATGGAGTACGCCTGCTCTGACGCCATTTTATACTCACTACAAACAAAAAAATATGACAGGGGAAGTTTTTTTAACGGTTTTCATTATTTATTTGGCTCAGTAGCGATTCCAACATAAGGGTGGCGACTTCCTTGTTTGGTGCCGTTGTGAACGATTTAATAATGGTTAAATATGTATCAAAGTAGTTGAGAAGATTCTTGCTGGCCGTCGGAGTCTGTGGGCATTGGATTGTTACAATGTTCGGCTGTGGCATGATCCTAATTTCCGGGAGGATAAACAAATTGCCAGAGGATCGTAGATGACTTCGGTCTATTCGTGTATATCTCTGGGCAGCGGAAAGAGTATCTACTACGGTGGGAGTACGAAGAGTATCTATTTCAGCCCGAACGATCTGGCCAAACAACAGGTTGCTGCACAACTACCTAATCTATTGGACGCGGCGTGTCCTGCAAATGACAATCTGTGTCTTACGAAAGAACTCCTCCAGAAATTTGAGACAATCGTTACGAGTACGATCGCTCTCATTGATACCGTGAGTAGATTAAACGCGAAAGCAGTCTCCACGTTGATTGTCAAGATTACATCATTCGCGTTTATGAATGATTTCACATATGTACGGTTTGTCTGGATGCAGCGTCATCCGAAAATGATTTTTGATCCGATGAATATGTCATTGCGTTATGAGATTCTGCGGATCTATCTGGAGTTTGAAATGACATCGTGGGTCAATGATCCTTTGGTAAATACATTGATGCCGGCGTCGGCTCTGGCTGCGGCGACTGCTGCGACTGCTTCTGCGACTGCTTCTGCGACTGCTTCTGCGACTGCTTCTGCGACTTCTGCGGTTGTGGATACAGCAGAGTAATGTCTGTGTAAAACAGATGGCACTTACACTAGAGGATCTGCCGTTCTCTCTGAAGGCAAATGATATTGTCAAACATGTGATCAATATTGATAGTCGGTTTCGGTTGCAATCCACCAATTGTGATACGAACGATTTCACGTTCTATTACAATCTCTTGACCCCGATTCGGAATGTGTTACGGATCCGTGTGACATCGTTGGAACTGGCGAACAACTTCTACACATTCAGTGCATACCGACAGAATACGACATTAATTCTGGAAGTATCAGGTGCCCTAACGACGATAACGGTTCCGGATGGAAATTATTTTGTGAATGACATGATCAATGCCCTAGACGAGCAACTGTCTCCATTCGGAATCCAGGTAACATTCAGTGCGGTGTCAGGACATTTTACGTTCTATGGGACGACTCCGTTTATTCTGCATACGGCGACACCCGAAGGATTGAGTCATACGCGGACATACGATTACGGGTTGGGATACAATCTGGGATTTAGTCGTGGGAGTTATCCGTCGGTGTCCGGTAATGATGCGTCGGGAAATCCGTTACAAGTAGTGGTATCCAATCAGACGGCATATTTTGCAGGTGATCCGTATGTGTTTCTGAAAGTCAATGATTATGCATGTGTGCGTCAGACATTGGGAGATACGGATTTCACGGCATTGGCGAAGATGGTTGTAACACAGTCCAAGGATTATATGTCTTTTGACGATTATGCGGGACAGCATGCGAAAGAGGTGACATTTCCGAATCCGGTGGATCTGTCACGGTTCAAGGTGCAGTTGGTGGATATGTATGGATTGCCGATAAGTATGGGATCGGCACAGTTGAGTTTTTCATTGGAGGTGTTGGAAGTGAAGAATATGACGTTATACAATACGATCCGGGATGCATTTGCGGTGGAATGGATTGTCAAGCCGGGACAAACAGGTTGGCCTTTGGGTGCACCGGGAGGTCGGCCCGGTGGCGGTGTCTCCGCGGGAGGGTTTGGTTTCGGTGGTGGCGGTGGCGACGGCTTTGCAGACAGAATGGGGGATCCGTTGAATCGGCGGTAATGTGTGGAGACTTCTGGATCGCAAACTAAAGAATACTGCGATTTTTATTTGGCGCTGCGCAGCGCGCCAGCAAGCCATCCAGAAACTCCAACAAACAAAGATTATCGCCGATAGATAGTATGTGTAACTGCGGTCGTAAGTCTGCTGTTGCACCTTCGGTTGCACCGTCGGTTGCTTCTCCTTCTGTTCGTCCTCCTGTCTTTCCTGCTGCCCGTCCTCCTGCTTTTCCTCCTGCTGCCCGTCCTCCTGTCTTTCCTGCTGCCCGTCTTCCTGCTGCCCGTCCTCCTGCTGCCCGTCCTCCTGCTGCCCGTCCTCCTGTAGCCCATCCACCACAGATATCCAGACCCGCCACCTTAAATATCTTTAAACCCCGATGGAAGTTTGCAACGGAGGTTCCTGTATCTGGAAGTGGTGTGGATCCACGATTATGGGGTCCCGGTATGTGGAAAGCACTCCACACGGCATCCTTGCTTGCCGGATCGGATTCTATGGTCGCTGTCGCGAATGCTCTGACACAGAGTATTCCATGTTCCGAGTGCTCTGGACATTACAGAATTTGGATTGCATCTCATCCATTGGTGGCGGGAACAGATATGGCGACATGGTTTCTGAATCTTCATAATGTTGTCAATCAGCGGAATGGATCACCAACATGGACCATGGATACCATGATTGCGACATATGGAGGAGCGACCGCTGCTTCTGATGCTTTGGTGGCTTTACAGAGTGTTGCCAGATATCTATGGTCAGATACAGTCGTTTCTCTGTTACAGCAGATTTTGTCTTCATGAGACAGATGGATCCTGAACTTCTTGATACTGGAAGATACAAGATGTATAATCTTTCTTTGGATAGTCGGTTTGCGGATGTCTATTATAATCAGACCGCGGATTGGCTTATCCGTTTGCCGACCGTCTACAAAAATATTATGCGGATAGCATTATCCAGTATTGAAATTCCTAACGTGGAATGGGTGTTCTCCGCCCGTCACGGAAATCTCAATATTGCATATTGTATCTCTGGAGCAGATACGGTGTATGCAGAGATTCCTGGAGGCAATTATACGGTGGAAGGTTTGATTTCTGCTGTGGGAACCGCACTTGGTTCTGGTTTCACGGTTAGCATTTCTCTTACAACAGGAGAATGTACAATTACCAACAAGGGATCATTGCCGGTTACACTCTCTATGGCATCCACGGATCCGTCTATTGCGGAGAGATCACGATACTGGGGATTGGGTTTCTGGTTGGGATTTAGAGATAAGACCGTCATTATTCCTGCGTCTGGATCCGTAACGGGAAATGCAGTTGTTCTGGTGCAGGCGACGCCATATTATATTATCCAACTTCTGTTACCGGAGAGAGTGGATAATATTATTCATATGGTCGGATCAGGGGATTCGGTTGTGGCGTTTGCAAAGGTCGTGTTGCGGAATGAGGTCTATTCTCTGGAGTTTGATGATAATGCTAATCTTTTGAGAAAACAATTTACATTTCTTTCACCGGTAAATATTTCTCAGATGCGGTTACGGATATTGGATCCGTATGGTTCCGTGGTGGATATGCGGGATATGGATTGGTCGTGCACCATGGAGTTCTATGAAATCGTCAATTCACGGACATATAACCGTTTGACGGAGACATTTGGATTGCGGACACGTCCTTCTGCTTAATAGAAGTTCTTCTGGTGCTGCTTCTGCTTCTGGTGCTGCTTCTGCTTCTGGTGCTGCTTCTGCTTCTGGCTCTGCTTCTGGCTCTGCTTCTGGTGCTGCTTCTGGTGCTGCTTCTGGTGCTGCTTCTGGTGCTGCTTCTGGTGCTGCTTCTGGCTGCGGCGGAGGGTGCTGCGACGGCGGGTGCGGCTGCGACGACGGCTGCGGCCTCCTACCATCATTCCACTGCCGGAAACCATTTCTACTATATCATTCTATTTTTCAAACGCGGGTTGGTTGACGACATTCTGGACAAGTTGCGTTGGTTCGGAGCCACTCCTGGAGAGCCGCGCGTTGGAAGACATGTCCGCAGTTGGTTACAGCGGCGCTATCGGTCTGGATCGGTTCCATGGTTATCGGACAGATGGCATTGGAGGCAACGGCTTCACGGATCACTAGGGAGGCAACATGAGAAGGAAGAGGTTGTTGCTGTGGTTGTTGCTGTTGCTGTTGTTGCTGTTGTTGTGGTTGTTGTGGTTGTTGCTGGAGAGAGGCAAGAACCGCCATATCCAACAGAGACGGTTCGGAAGATAGAGACAGAGGTCTAGTCAGAGGGAGAGACAGAGGTCGGACCATAGGAAGAGAAAGAGTCAGAGGGAGAGGCGGAGGCGGAGGCATAAGCAGACTTCCGAAGAATGACTGACGCCGGATAAGTGAAGGAATCTGCTGTTCCAACAATGGATGATGGTGATAGAGCCGTTCCTCTTCAATGTCGCGGGTCAGAGTTTCCAACAGAACGGCACTGTCGGTATCGTCTACGGTGGGGACACTTTCGGGAGGGATTCCACGGGCATAGACGCGTCCAACGGCATCATCGGGAGTCAATGCAAACCAGATATGCCCGTCGCTGGTTATCCAGCCATTCTCTGTTGCGGCATACAGACGGAGATTTCCTGTGCGCCATGCCGCCATGCGGTCGGGATCGGCGTCCCAACGGGAGGTGGTGGGATTCCAACGCAGAAACTGGAGTTCGCCGGTTTCGGGATGCTGGTAGATACGAAAGGAAGTCATCTTGGGTCCTACGGCTGCGTTGGTCGTTGGCGGAGGTGTAAAGTTTTTCGGGTAAAGTTGACGGGGGGGCTGTGCTGGAGGGGGTGGACGTTAGGATGGCTTCTTTGTTTCCCTCTGTTTGCGCTCCTTCAGTAACGACGATGGGGAGTGTGACTCTGTTTGAGCACGAACCGTCGCGGACGGAGTTTCGTCTGGAGGATGTCGTGGTGGGACGCTCTGTTATGTCGGGACGGACGACCCGTGGAGCATACAACTACGGAACGGTTGTAGAGATTCTACCGGGTGTCGGATTCCGGGTGGACAACGGTCATTGGCCTTCCATTCTGTGGAGGGAGATGCGACTCCATGCGCGGGAGCGGCCGATTCCTATGACTCCTGTTGCCTCAGCAGATCCAGCAGATCCAGCGGAGCCACCTGCGTCTCTGGGTCTGCGACGCACCGACAGTGGATTCCAATACGGCCACGTCGGATATCCGGACTATGACTTCTGGGAGGCACAGGGAGTGGCGCCGGTGTTTGTAGCAACGGAGGCCCATTATCGTGCGGAGAGGTCCTTGCGGGGTCCGTGTGAGAATCAGGATATCAAGGATCTTCTGATGTTGGTGGGGCGACCGACGGAGGAGGGAGCCGCCCAGAGGGCATGGGACCGACAGATGGAGGCTGTTGCGGCTGTTGCGACTGTTGCGATTGTTCCTCCTGTTGCGACTGTTCCTCCTCCTGTGTCTCTACCGCTTCCTACCTGGCCTCTTCTGCGACATGGTGGACCTGCACCGTCGCTTTCTACTACACCGTTTACAGAAGAGGCCGATGAGGCCGATGAAACACAGAGTATGCCTGAACTGGAGCCGGTGACGCCTCCGTTACAGAAAACACTACCAAGAGGCGGATCTCCCATTCCGTTTGCTAGGCCACTGTCGCGACCACAGACTCCAGAGAATCAGCCTATTCCCTCTGTAGAGCCGCAGGCACCGCTACGATTGCGGCGGCAGCAAGAGTCGGACATCAACACGCCCTTTGGCGTTGATGATCTTGCGCCCCTTACGCTGACTCTGCGTGAGGGTATTGATGATCGGTTGGAGCCGTGGGAACGTGCTTTGATTCTTCTGGGAGGTCTGGTTGCTCTGGTGTATGGTGTAGTCATCGTCGTGTTTTCCGCTATGGGATCATAAGGATTGTCTGTTTCTTCAAAAAAACCAAAAAAACAAAAATATTTTTTATTGTTTTTTTGGGGTTAGGACAACTCACCTGGTGGCCTTGAGGGTCTTGGACATATCAATAGAAAGGATCAATAATAGAGCAGCAGGAGTCTAAGGCTCTGCCTCTTGCATTGCTGCTACCTCTGGCTCTGGCTCTGGCTCTAGCCGAGGCTTGTGCTGCTTCTTGGTCTTCCTGACCTTCTGGGGCTTGACAAGAGTCCAGCCGGCCTCCTTGCCGTCCCAGGTGCCGGTGACGGGGGCGATGACCCAGCCTGCATTGTAGTCAGAAAAGGCGTTCATGGTGTTCATTCTGTGTGGCTGTCTTTGTTCCTGTTTGGGGGGTAGTGGTTGCATGGGGTTTGTCAACTTTTCGGCTCGCCAGAGGCGAGCCTTGAAGCAAGCTCTGGCTCTTCTGGCTCTTCTGGCTCTTCTGGCTCTTCTGGCTCTGACTCTGGCTCTTCAGGCTTTGTCCTTGTGACAGCCAAAAAGGATTTTTATTTTTGTGTTTTTTTGTTGGGAGTTGTCTCTTAGGCCAACAGTGCGCTACGGATGGTCTCCAACTTGTGGGAGACGGCATTGAAGGCCGCGGTTTGCGCAGCCAAGTGCGTGCGCAGCTCAGCAACTTCGGCCATGAGCTGGGTGAGAGACGGAGACGGAAGAGTCAGAGATGGTGATGGAATGATAGGAATCAACACGGGCTTGCTGCTGTCGGTAGACACGATGCTGGCTGTTGACTTGCGGGGACGACCAACGGGACGCTTGGGTGCACAAACCGCGGCCTTCAAGGCTCTTGCGGCCTCCCGCTCTGCCTTTGCGGCCTGCTTCTGCTCCTCCCGCTCTGCCTTTGCGGCCTGCTTCTGCTCCTTTATCAGGGCCTTTTCCGCCGCTGCTGCGGCCTTCTCTTGGGCCTTGGCGGCGATCGCCTGCGCCTTCTGGTGGGCCTTTGCGGCTGCCGCCTGCGCTTTCGCGACAGCGGTTTGGGTCTTGATTTGGCTCTTGTTTTGGGTCTGAGACACAGAGCTGACATGGCTGATGGAGCTGATCGTGGACATTTTGTTAGTGTTTTTTGTCTTGAAACACACCGGGCTACAATAAAATGTGCGGCGTATGTCAAGTTTTTATTTGAACATATGAGACCAAAGTTGACTGGGGGATACAACCCCATCTGTGTCAGTCGGTTGGCGGTGGATACAGGTTCAGTATCTCAGTTGGTAGAGTTACGCTCTTATAGCCTTGTGTTATACTTGGGAGGCGTCAGTCGCGGGTTCAATCCCCGTCTGAACCATTGTCACCGTCTTTTTTGTCACGCACTCCAACAAAATTTTTGTTTTGTTTTTTGGGTTTTTTGGTTTGTGTTTGGTTTGTGTTTGGTTTGTGTTTGGTTTGTGTTTGGTTTGTGTTTGGTTTGTGTTTAGTCTAGGACGGCATCGTCATCGGACTCAGAGTCTGCATCGGCGTCCTCTGGGACGTCCTTGTCAATGGACTCCCCGTCAGGGCCCAGACGGCCTACATACGCGCCTACAGCCTCGTCCATCTCGTTGAACTCATAGACGTTCCCGTTCTTCACCTTGTACATGGTGCAGCCGATGAGCTTGAGCTCTCCGTCTGCCTCCTTTGCAGCCTCTGCTGCCGCTGCAGCGCTGGTGGCTTTGACGGCGGCCTTCTTGGCTGTGGCTGCTGTGGCTGCTGTGGCTGCAGGCTTCTTGGCGGCGGCGGCCTTTGCCTTTGCCTCCTTGGCCTCCTTTGCGGCCACTGCGGCAGCGGCCTTCTCAGCCTTGGCCTGAGCCGCGGCGGCGGCCTTCTCAGCCTTCTCAGCCTTGGCCTGGGCCGCGGCGGCGGCCTTCTCAGCCTTGGCCTGAGCCGCGGCGGCGGCCTTCTCAGCCTTGGCCTGAGTCGCGGCGGCGGCCTTCTCAGCCTTGGCCTGAGCGGCGTCAGAGCCTGCTCCCGCGGCTGCATCGGACTCCGATGCGGCATCCGACTCCTCAGTGGTCTCTCCAATCCACTTCGGCTTCTTGTCCTCCGCCCAGGTCGTGCCCAGCATGTGGGCCCAGCCGAACGGGTCCTCCGTGATCAGACCGTGCCACCGGGACTTCGGTGATTCGTCCTCCGCGTACTTCTCCTGCCGCTTTGTGCAGGTAGCACACAGTTCGGTGCCGGCCACGGGCTTGCCGGAACACTGGACCTCACGATACACGGCTGGCTTCCACCGCTTGTCCTGGTCGCCTAGCTGGCGAGCCTGGCAACGGTCGGCATCCACCTCATCCTCTGGCAGACGGTAGGCGTCTGCGTCAGGGGCATCGTCGGAAGTCAAGGCGACGGGGAGCGGAGCAGAGGTCTTGGCGACCTTCTCCTTCTTCGGCCGGCCGGCCTTCTTGGAAGGCTCGTCGGCAGTTGAAGAAACTGCTGCCGCCTCGGTGCAGGCGCCGGTCTCCTCAATGCCGAGGGCCTTCCGGACCTCCATTCGCTCCTCCGCAGTCATCGTCTTGAAGACGGAGACCAGGTGGGTGGCGGTAATAAGAGTAGGCGCGTTCATCGTTGTGAAGGCTGACATCTTATAGGCTGGGGGAATAAAGCTGTCTTATGCTCTATTCGTGACCTGCTGGTTGGATGGTGGGCGGTGAGAGGCGTCAACTTTTCTCTGTCGCAGACGAACCTTTCTCCTGAGTCTCAGAGCTTGCTTTATTCCACTCTGTGGAGCCGAAAAGTTGACGGGAGACTGCCCCGCCCTCCCAACACGTGCCCCTGGTATAGCATAAGACAGCTATATCTCGTAAGCCTTCAAGCCTTCAAGCCTTCAACATGGCATCCGCACGCGCACGCGCCCACGATGAGTACGCCAAGGAGAAGTACGACCGTGATTCGTACGACGGATTCCCCACCAGCGGCGTGGTCCGTCGTTACCACCTGCCCGTCCATCCAATGGCAGCAATGGCAGCACCAGGAACCGGCTACGGTGATCCCGCCGATCGCGTCTGGACGGTGTCCTACCTGGAGGAGATCATCTACCACAACCGCTGCTGTGTCAGCAGTGATTGCGACCCCCGTCACTGTAGTAGCACGGACTGCGACTCCCGCAGGCGCATCTACACCCGGCGGATCTCCGTCCCCGCCTCCGTCACGAAGACGACCCCCGTAGAGTATTATGGTTCCCCCGCGTTCGCTTGCGTGTCGGACCATGATTCTCTTGCGTCCTACGCCGATCCGCCGGAAACACACGGTCATCCAGTACGGATTTCGGTCATCAACGCCGTCCCTGAGGAGTAACCGTCTGGCTGTCTGTAGCTGTCTGTAGCTGTCTGACCAGAAAAACAAACAAATTTTTGATGGAGACAGCGGCCAAAAAAACGATCCAAAAATCCAAACCGAGAGCCCCTACCTCGCTCAAGGAACGTCCCCACCAACCATAGACTGCTTTCTGCTAAGTCCAACTGTGAGGTCCGAAAGTCAAATCCAAAGCCCCGTTATTGGAGGCTGGGGTAGCAACCCCGTCATCGCCTTCCACTCCCGTGCGATGTCCGTGCCCTTGCAGTCCTGATGACAGCGGCTACAAGGGCCTCTGCGCGCCTCTGGGAGGCAGCAACAGAGAATGGGCCTTCTCAAGCTAGGCACCCACTTGTTGGTAGGGGTGGGCCGGCCCCGTGTCAAGTTTTTCTTTCTTGGGAGGGGATGGCTTGGATGGCTGAGGGGCCAGACAGAGCGCGGCCAAAAACAGTTCCAGCAGCCAAAAGGGAGTGGAAGGGGGGAGACTCCCTGCGGTAATAGCAGGGAGTTTGGAAGGTGAGATTCCTGCGGTAATAACAGGGAGTTGAGGTTACCTGTAGAACCCTGTGTTATGACAGGGATGTGATTAGTGCCTAGGCCGTGGTGCAGGCCTGCTTGTTGGTGGGGGTGGGCCGACCTCCCGTCAACTTTTTTAGGGAAAGGAGGGGACGGCGTTGAGCAGCGGCGGCGGCGGCCACAGCCGTAGGCGCGCAACTTGACTGCGCACCCAAGTCCCGTCCCGTCCCTGTCAAGCTTTTCGGGACGCTTGACTGCGCGCCTTCTGAACTTGCCTCCTTTCCCTAAAAAAGTTGACTGGGGGTGGCCGGCCCCCTCCAACCAGGTGCATAGCGCCCTGTAGGAGATTCGCTGTGGGATCGCCTACTTGTAGCACCTTGCGCCACTCGAATGAGGACGAGCGCCTAAGTATGGGGTGCAAACAGTTACCACAGGCTGCGGGGTCGTCGTCGCTATGGGCGGCTCCGTAGAAACAAGTTACCGTCGCGCTCAGGCCGTGTCGCAGTGGGCACGTCCTGATGTAGAGTTACCACGCACTGCTACGGTTGCAGTGGTGTGCCACACGTCAGCACACTTTTTTTGGTGGGAGGCTGCGGCTCTGACGCCTCTGCGGCTCTGCGGCTCTGCGGCTCTGCGGCTCTGCGGCTCTGGCGCCTCTGCGGCTCTGGCGGCTCCACTCTGGCGAGCCGAAAAGTTGACGGGAGGTCGGCCCACCCCTACCACCAAGCACGGGGAGGAAATTCCTGTACTAGAGATTCGCTGTGGGGTCTCTCTTACTTGTATAACAGCTACCACGCTACGGGGTCGTCGTCGCTATGGGCGGCTCCGCAGAAACAAGTTACCGTCGCGCTCAGGACATGTCGCAGTGGGCACGTCCTGATGTAGAGTTACCACGCACTGCTACGGTTGCAGTGGTGTGCCACACGTCAGCACACTTTTTTTTGGTGGGAGGCTACGGCTCTGGCGCCCTCTGTAATGGGAAAAGTTCGCCTGAGACGGAAGTCTCAGAGCTTGCTTTAAGACTCCACTCTGTGGAGCCGAAAAGTTGACAAGGGAAATGCCACCCTCCACAGCCTATTGCCCCCCCTATCATACAAACAATCAAACATAAGACGTTCTGATTGTTGTACGATGCCCTCCAAGATGTTCACACCAACCAAGATTCAGAAGCCCAAGAATCGCTTCACCGCCTTGGCGGACAGCGACAGCGAGGACCTGGAAGATAAGTCCACTTCGGTGGCACCAAAGAGCGTAACGCCTGTCTCTGCAGCAGCAGCGGCAGCAGTGTTGCGTGTACCCACAGCACCTGTGAAGGTGAGGCCCGCGTTCCTAGAGCCGCGGCCTGTAAGCCCTCCCCCACGCGTCGCAACCGTGGCGTTGGAGGCTGATCCCTGCTTCGCCGCCATGCTCCGTGGCGACATGGCCTGGGGAGACATCATCCTGGCCTCTGAGGCCGGCCTGCCCATCCCTGAGGTGGAGGTCTATGTGCCGCCGACGACGCCTCCTCCTGCTACGCCTGTCGCAACGGAGTTCCGGCGGTGGGATGCTGAGGTTGCAGAGGAGGCAGAGGCAGAGGAAGAGGAGCCCCTCATTTACGACATCCCAGAGCCACGCCGCACAGAGGCCGATTTCTGGGATCAGCCGTGGGCCGCTGGGGTCCATGAGCACGCCTACGGGCACTACAGCACCGCTGCTCTTTCCGACACGGACTGGCAGGCGTGCATGCGATGGATCCACGCCGGTGGCTGGGCCATTGACAGCTGGGACCGCAAGGACTTTGTCGCCTTTGCCGCCAACGGACCCGCCGTCGCTTGGATGCCGCCCAGGCCCAAGACCGCTGCCGTTCCCCGCTTCTGCCAGGGCGGAGACAAGTGCAAGGGAGCCGATGTGTGCCGCTACGTCCACGGCAACACCATTCCCCGCGTCAATGAGCCGTGCCGGTTCGGAGACACGTGCTCCAAGCGGGAGGCGTGCCTGCATATGCATCCTGGGGAGACCTGGACGGAGGGCATGGTCATCACCCGACCTGCTGCTGCGACTGCTTCTGTTTCTGATGCTCCTGCTCCTGTTGCCTGCGCCTGCCACCACTGAAAACCCCACATGCCAACAAAAATACACAAAAACCAAACACTTTTTGGTGGCTGCAGAGAGCCAAACCGCGGGTTGGCATAACGGTAGTGTCATAACGGTAGTGTCATAACGGTAGTGTCATAACGGTAGGGGGGCAGCACGGTAACGGTAGGGTCATAACGGTAGTGTCGTCTCAACATGGTGTGGTCTTTACGGATAAAAAGTTGACACCGCACCGTGCACGCCTTACAACAAGCGCCCCTGGTATAGCATAAGACAGCTATATCTCGTAAGCCTTCCAGCCTTCAGCATGGCAACCGCACCACTATCCGCACAACTTACCATCAGGGGTATGCGCCGGTCACTGAAGACTCTTGACGAAAACCCCACCGTCAAGGCCAAGCTTGAGGAGATCGCGACCAACATTCGCGCGTTCCTGGCCACTGGCGACCGGAGCCGATGGAACCCCAACACTGCAGCTCAGCAATATGAGCTACAGATGGCGTGGGCCATTGCGAATGGACGTAGGGCCTACCTCACGTGCGTTTCAACGGGAAAGCTCACCAACAACTCACAGTTGAGAGCCTACCTCAACGGGAGGGTTGCTGGCCCGCCAGAGTGCTCGGGTGCAGCAGCAGCGGGTGCGGGTGCAAGCGATGACCGTTGGGAGTGCGTGGCGCACATGCTGCCGTCGCTGCCATCGCTGCCATCGCTGCCATCGCTGCCATCGGTGGCTCCTGCTGCACCTGTCGCCGCACCGGTTGCTGAGGTGGTTGCACCGGTTGCTGAGGTGGTTGCACCGGTTGCTGAGGTGGTTGCACCGGTTGCTGAGGTGGTTGTGGCACCGGTTGCGCCCGACTCACGGGTTGCGGCCCTTGAGGCAGAGATTGCGGCTCTTCGGGCAGAGAATGCGGCGCTCAAGGCTGCATTGAAGGCTCTCCTCTGAGGCGTCCAACAAACAGAAAACCACGCAAACAAGAAAAACACCAAAACCAAAAACTTTTTGGTGTCGGGTTACGTCGCAAAATTGAACGGGTATGTGGTGGGTGTCGCCCCCACACAGGAAAGACTAAGAAAGTTCATTCCTCTCAGACAAAATGAGCGCTGCTGCTACTGCACCAACCCCATCGTCTTACCGTCTGTCACCCACAGAAATTAGGGCTGACCTGTGCCAGTCCCGCGTGTTTAAGGAGAAAGAGAAAGACAGACGCTGGAAGCCCCATGTCTATCCTGAGTTCCAGTGCAGCCGCAAGCCGCAGGACGGCACGGATTTATGTAAGATCTGCATGGCGGCGCAGGAGCGTTACGCCGTGACTCCCACCGCCAAGAGACGCTGGCTAGGCCGAATCACTGATGAACCCTTTGACTGGTGCTACATGCTGGGAACGGCGTGGGCAGAGAAACGGAAACCGGTGTGGCTTGGGTCTGGACCCGCCGGATCAGATTCTGGGTCGGTTGCTGGGTCTGACTATGAGTGGGACGCACCTGCTCCTGTTGCTGCACCTGCTGCTGCACCTGCTGCTGCACCTGCTGCTGCACCTGTTGCTCCTGCCGCTCCGATCGCTGAGGCGACAGATGCAAGGATTGCGGCTCTTGAGGCAGAGAATACGGCTCTCAAGGAGACGGTTGCGGCTCTCCGGGCGGTTCTGCGGGTCATAGCCTAAAGACACTCCGCCCCACAAACCAAAAAACAAGAAAAACATCAAAACCTTTTTGGTGACGGACACCACACCCAACGGTCCGATCCCGACGCAAAGTTGAACGGGTAATACCCCCCTCTTACCCACCCACAGGACTTCTTGAATAGCCCCCCGCACTAGCCAGCCCAGTTGCCCAAGATGCCCGTCCAGACACGCTCTATGGCCAAGAAGGCCACGGTGCCCCCTCCTGCTCCAGTAGCTCCAGTAGCTCCAGTAGCTCCAGCAGCTCTATCTGCAGCAGGTGCAGGCGCAGGTGCAAGCGATGACCATTGGGCGGGGGTGGATGTGTGGCTGCCGACGCTGCCGCCACTGCCGCCACTGCCACCGATTGGGTTGCGACAGTTTTCCACGACGCACGCTCCTGTAGCTCCTGCAGCTCTATCTGCAGCAGACGCATTCCGAGCCTCCCTCCGCAGGAAGGAGCGGGTGGCCAACTTCAGCTGGCTGTTCGTCGAAGACCTCCGTCTGATGATGAGGAAGCTGCTGGAAGCTGCAGACCTCATTGTACAAGTCCACTCCCTTCTCAAGGGAGATCCGCTCAGGGAACCAGTTGAGGATACACTCGCTGCAGCGGACGGACTAGAGTACGTCAGGCAGGTGCTGGCTGCCTCTGCCGCTGCCCTCGCTGCCGCAACCCGCAGGCGTCTGGCTGGTAAAGAATACGACTTGCTCCGCATTGCTACCGTATTGTACAACAGTACAATGAAGGAGTACAATATCGCAGACGCAAAGCTTTGCGACATGTATCTTTCATGCGAATAAAACACCACATGCCAATAAACACAAGAAAAACATCAAAACCTTTTTGGTGACGGACACCGCCACACCCAACGGTCCGATCCCGACGCAAAGTTGAACGGGTAAGTGGGGGGTGTTGCCCCCACACAGGAACGACTAAGAAAGATCATTCCTAAGACAAAATGCCTAAGACTTCAGCAAAGAACGTCGCCGTCAAGAGCCGCTCCGCCGTCACCGGTCGCCAGTTGGGAAGGGCCGCCAAACGATCAGAGCGCAAGAACTCTGTGGCGGTTGAGGAGTATGTAGAGGCCGTAGAGGGAGCTAAGACGGCGGAGGATTTGTCCTGGGTCGCGACTGGACAGGGATTGACCGTCGGAAGGGTTACGAAGGCCATGGGAGCGGGACGCTTGGAGGTACAGTTGCCGGATGGAGGATCGGCTAATCTCGTCATTGCGGGAGCCGTCAAGTTCAAGGGACATGCTGCAACCAAGGGCGACAGATCCAACTGTATGTCGGTGGCGGACTTCATTGTGGTCAGGGGATCACAGGCCGCTGGAAAGATGTCTAGGGCCGTGGCGGCACGGATTCAGGCCGTCTTTGAGAGACACGGTGTCGTGGTCTGTAAGGGATTCTTTGCTTCCTCTGGTTCCGCCGGTGGAGGAACTGCTGAGGAAGACGACTTTGAGTGGGACAGAGAGGAGGGCGGAGAGGAGGGCGGAGAGGATTCGGAGGAGGTGGACATTGATGCTGTTTGAGAGGGGAGGAGGACTGGGGGCTGACAGAAAAGAAACACCTAATAAAAAGTTTTTATTGGGTTTTTCTTTGGAGGTGACTTCTGGATTAGATGCGTTCAAGAATTATGCGTTCGCCGGTCTGGGGATTCCACGAGACCTGAATGTGGTTTTCACCGTTCGCGAAACGGTCGCGCACGGAGCGTTTGGGGAGATATTCCCACCCGACATCATCGGCGTAGGGGATCGCATCGGCGAAGGCATCGGAAAAACGCCTCCAGATTTCTTCAAACGGCTCTTCGCCGTCTTCGTACCACGTCGTGCGCCATTGGGAGTTGCTCAGAGGATCCATTTGTCTTCCTGCTTTCGGGGGACACGGGCTTCCATGAGGTCAACTTTTCGGGCTACGGGAGGTGGTGTGTGTAAAGGTGACACCGTTTGGTTACCCATTACCCACACACACAGGAAGACAATGACTAAGTATTCTTTCCGCAATGGCAATCCATCAGAGTCTTCTACGGTCGTGTCGCTGTCTTCAGGTGTGATCTTAGAGGTCCGGCGGGGCGACAAGACGACATGGTCCGCATCTGAGACGCGCGGGCGCTGGAATTCACTTGAGGAGTGGAAGGCGTCGCTGCCAGCGGGGCCGGAGCCAACTGTTTCTGCAGACGGTTCCTCTTCCGTCGGACCCGATGCCGCGCTCTATCTTGCGGCGTGGACAGTGGCTGGCAAGGGATGGAACACAAAGTTTTCTACCAATCTCTTCTGTTCGGCAACGCGCGGAAAGAAGGAGGCACGCCTACAGAAGAAGCTGGCTGCGGCCCCGGGATGTGCTCAGCGGTATATCTATCGTATCAAGAATCAGCTGTACGACGCGTCATTTCTGCCGGACCATAAGAGATATTATGCTGGGAATAAGTTTCGCTCTACGGTGCGGATTCTGCATCCCGATGGAAGGTTCGTCCAGGTTTGCTACAACAAAAAGGATAAGCTCTTCGGATTTCATCCGCGCTCCGCAGCGGTTGCCACGGTGGCGCCGACTCTGGAAGAGCTGGGATTTGTGGCGCCATACCAGTTCCTTCTGGAAACCAGAGGGTGGCCTCACGATGTTGACATGCGCCTCCTCACGCAGGCAGCGGTTATTGAGGAGGCGGAGGCTATGAGGAAGGAAAAGGAGGCAAAGGAAGCGGCAAAGGCGGAAAAGGAGGCAAAGGCAGCAGAGGCCTGATTGGTGTGGGTGTTGTCTGAACTTGAGTTGAAATATTTTTGACTTAAATTTGACGGGGGTTACTGTGCTGCAGCAGAACACAAACAGGAAGAATGTCTCACCATCATCTCTATAAGACCGATTACAGCGTCGCTATTATGTCCATGATTCAGGCCGGTGCGACCGATGCAGAGATTGCCTCTTATCTGTATGACCTGGTTGGCGCAGACGCTATGAACGCGGCAATCATCCATATGCAGATGACACCAGGAGGTCGCGTTCGTGGACCCGGAATTATCAGAGCGATTCATGACGCGTATCCGTCAAAGCAGCCACCAGAGCCTGCGCTCTTCCTGGCAATCAGCGAAGACGTTCCTCTTGATGTCCTCAAGGCAGTGATCCAGACAAATCCTGGCGCGTTGACGCAGACCAATGACAAAGGAAAGACACCGCTGGAATGGGCGACCCAGCTGCAGCGCGATGAGACAATTCTGGAGGCTCTACGGTGTCCGGGACTTATCAAGCGACTAGAGGATTCTCTGGACCGCTACATCAAGGAGGCAACGGAAGTGCGTTCCGTTCTATCTGCTGTAAAGACGGAGATGAGTGCGCTTCGGTCTCTAGTGGCAATGCGGGATTCAGAGATAGCAACGCTGAAGGCGCGGCTGCAGGCGGCGGTCGACCTCCTGGCCTCTTAGGATACGCCCTGTGTGTATGTGTGTTTGGGGGATAAAATATGACAGAGGTCCGATAGAAAGAGATGCCCGCAATGGAAAATTACAAAAGAGCTCAAGATATTCTGTCGGCCTGGAAATCGGGACCGTTAGTTCTCCAGGGAATGACGCTGGACACGCTGCCGGTGATTCCCGAAGGCGTAGAATATCTAGACATTACTTTCTGTGAGCTCAAGGAGATTCCCGTCGGTGCGCTGCCGTCCTCTTTGAAAGGTTTACGAACCGGATATAACTGTCTACAGCATCTGCCGCCCCTGCCACCGGCTCTGGAGACTCTGAACGCAGACTGTAACGAACTGAAAGAGCTGCCGCCTCTGCCGCAGTCCCTAGTCACATTATCCGCGGAGACCAACTTTATCGGAGTATGTCCGCTTCTGCCATACGGATTACGTTGTTTGTATCTTTCCGAAAATCTGCTGCGGAGCTTACCACCGCTTCCTGCTACACTGGTGACGCTGGTTCTATCAGATAATATGATCAAGAAGCTACCGGTTCCGTTGCCGGCGCGTCTGCAGATACTGGAGGCACACAACAATCTTCTTACAGAGCTGCCGGAGAGTATCGGTCAGCACTGCGTAGAGCTTGTGGAAGTCAACGTGTCTGGAAATTGGCTGGATACGCTGCCGACGTTTTATCCGAATCTGACTATATTATTTACGGAAGGAAATACGGGTCTGGAAGAAAGAGGGCTGGAGGAGACGATTCCTGCGTTTGTAGAGCGTATTCAGAAGCTGGAAGAGAAGGCGCGGGGCGTGCGGATTCGGGAGCGATGTAAGGTCTTTACAGAAGAGATGATGATGAAGGTATGGCATCCGTCGCGGGTGGAGAGGCTGATGTTGGCGGGTGTGGATATGGAGGATATGTAGGCGTATTTCATGCTCTTTGTATCGGAGGGGGGGTTGAAAAATTTGACGGGGTCGTAATCATTGACACACCCGTCTCTAGGAAATCATGACTTCTATTGAGCAAGCAAGGAAACGCGTCCGTGACTGGAAGTCGGGAAATCTTGATCTATCGTTTCTTGGACTCACGGAACTTCCTGAACTTCCTGCCGGTCTTACCGAGTTCAGCTGTTCCTTTAATCGGCTAACCAAGCTTCCCGATACTCTTCCCGCGAGTCTTACATATTTGGCAGTTGCTGGCAATCGGCTGACCAAGCTCCCTGAGGCTCTTCCTGCGGGTCTTATAGAGCTACTTTGTGCGAGTAATCAACTGACCAATCTCCCTGAGACTCTTCCGGCGACGATTACAACGTTATATTGCGGTAATAATCAGCTGACCAATCTCCCAGAGAATCTTCCGGCGGCTCTTACAACGTTAATTTGTTACGGCAATCGGCTGACCAGTCTACCCGCAACTCTGCCGGCGACTCTTACAGACTTACATTGTTGCGACAATCAGTTGACCGCGCTCCCTGATACCCTTCCAGTGGGTCTCAAGCAACTACATTGCACCCGTAATCAGCTGACCGCTCTCTCCGATACTCTTCCGGCGGCTCTTACGCTGTTGATTTGTTACGGCAATCGGCTGGCCAGTCTACCCGCAACTCTACCGGCAGGTCTTACAGAGATACAATGTTGCGACAATCGGCTGACCGCTCTCCCTGATACTCTTCCTGTTGGTCTCAGGCGACTCGTTTGCAACCGTAATCTACTGACCAGGATACCCGATACTCTCCCTGCGGGCCTCATACATTTATCATGTACCCAGAATCGGCTGATCGCGCTATCTGAAACTCTTCCTGCTGGTCTCCAAGCGTTAATATGTTCCTATAACTGGCTGACCAGGATACCCAATACTCTCCCTGCGGGTCTCAATGAGTTATATTGTGCTTACAATCAGCTGACCACGTTTCCCGATACTGTTCCGGCGACTCTTATAGTGTTATATATTGACGGCAATCCCCTTCCAGAGCGTGACGATGAGGAATCCATTCTTGATTATGTTGCCCGTATGAAGGTGATCGCGGAGGCCGCCAGTAAAGAACGCATCGTTCAACGTTGTGGCATTATATTTGAGGACTTGGCGCGGACAGTGTGGCATCCGCGGCGGGTAGAGCGGTTGATGATGGCGGGTGTGGATATGGAGGATATGTAGACTGTTTGTGAAAGTTCTATGGTTGCTTGTTTATACCCTTGAAGATTTAAAACAGGACAACAATATTTATTATAATCTTATTTTATAGATATGAAATATAATAACTTTATAAAAAATTGTAGTCATTATGGAGATATTTTAGCGATTCCATTCTTCGCTTTACAGGTCATTTATTTTTTAAATATTGAAAATAAATCCATAATAGAATACTTATTATTATGTTTTTCTATAAGTGGGTTTGTATTAGATATTTTATATACGTATATATTTTTTGTCACATTTTAAATCTTCAAGGGTGTAATCTTTTCATCAGAAAGGCTCCACTCTCGTGGAGCCGAAAAGTTGACGTACCGACCGTCGACACCCAGGGTCATCAGGATACAAGACAGTCCTCTTAGTACAAATGCAAACGCCTATTTCGTTCAGTGTCTGGACATCGGTCGGCAGCTTTGTCGCCACCACTTTTCTCTCTACTTTCCCGTGGGTCGCTCTCTTCATTCTGTCATCCGTCGTGTTCGGCATCCGTCAGTATACCATTACTGACAATGAGACGGGGCGACGTATCCAACGCCGTCTGTTGCGGAGCAGTGAGACGACGGATAATGGAAAGGCAACGGGATGGTCGTTCGGTCGCTGGTTCATCCTCCATCTGTCGCAACATCGCTACGGGTCGGAGGTTGAGACAAAGGTCTGGATCGTGGCGACACCAGCCTCTTTTCTGAAGCTAACGGAGCAGGAGATTGTGGAGACTGGACCTGGCTCTGGATCTGGATCTTCATCTGACGCAGGAGAAGCAGGAGAAGCAGGAGCGGCAGAATCCGTTGAGACCCGCTCTCATCTGACCATTCTCCAGCGCACCGGCACGTTCTACAATGTGGATTACACCCGTCGTTCCATACGCGTCGGCTATATTCCACGGCCCCAGCAACAGATTATCCTGACCAAGATTCAGATCCGCA
>Ga0209188_1000869_pt1 | contig 26644 bp, 58 predicted proteins | sample C_130625_EF_Meta_FD_187307 | JGI IMG/M metagenome (GOLD analysis project Ga0209188, IMG submission 187307) | Freshwater microbial communities from Lake Croche, Canada to study carbon cycling - C_130625_EF_MetaG (SPAdes) (version 2) | ecosystem: Environmental > Aquatic > Freshwater > Lake... | reverse complement strand
AATCTATCTGACCCTAAATCGCAATAATCTACATGAACTGCCCAATGCAGTTCAGGTTCTAGTATATAGTGCAAGTTCTCCAATCCATGCCAGCTAGAATACTGAATGCCCTGATACTGCTTAAACCCCGCTAATATAAGTGGGGTAAGTGTGCTGTACTTAGGATTTGAGATTTGTTTTGCGACTAGCTTACTTCGTTTAGCTCTACTCAGTTTCCATAGTTGTTGCTGTTTAGGGTCATTGCAGTTGTGTTTAATAGTTTTGAGTGCGTCAATTTTGTTGTCACTAAACTTAAGTTCCCACCTGCCGAAATTTGCTACAAGTTGGGGCAATAACCATGATTCGAACCTGTCGAGTCGGTTGTCCTCACACCACAAGTTTAGTTGAGTTTCTTCAAGTTTTATAATATCCGTAAAATCAACATCATTAATATCTTGTTTAGTAATTTTTATCATTTGAGTATTTTTTAGTTAGAGTTTTCCAATGCTTACATTTGGTGGACACTATTTATTGGCTTGACCCTAAACTTGTGCAGTTTGTAAAACCTCTAGGCCCCTCCCGCCGAGCGGTACCTTCCCAGGGTGTTCACACCAACACATTAGGCTAAGCCAATATAGTTCCACTAGTCTTTAACTTTATAAGTTATACTAAATTATATCACAACAAGCAAATGTTTAGCAAGCATATTTTTTTATTGCAGTATTTTTATACTATGTTCCGAGCTAATCCACATTAAGAGTAAGACAAGCCATAGTATTCTTAGGATATTATCTACAACTCGTTCATAGTAATCTAGTAAGGTTTTATTTTGTTTGTTGTTCATGTTTGGTTTCTAGGTAGGGTTCGATAACATAATGATTAGCCCCAAACCAACCAAACGCTGTAAAAAATCCGATGAGTATGTATTCAACGATCATTATTGTCCAGTGGCTAAAACGCCGCCTGCTCCATTCCACTGATTATTGTCTAACCAGTTTTCATTATCGTTATCGTTGTCACAAGCAGTTAAAAGTGTGATGAGTATAATGTACTTTAGCATTATTTTGTTCCTGTTAACAACTTATACAATTGATAGATTGCTGATGGTCTATAATTGCAATGCGGGCAACTGTTGTGTGGAATCTTTAAGTGTTCGAATAGTTTAGTTGCTTGTGAGTCCATATTGTGTCCTGACGTGTTTTGTGATTTGTTGTTTTGTGGCTGTTACTAATTGAAGGTCGTAGGTGGTAGCAGTTAATTGTTGGGTGGGGGCTCTGTCAATGTGTTCTAGTACATCATTAATGATGTGTAACGCAAAGTCGTTGACTGCTTGTTGGTTTCCATTACTGTATGCACACATACCTGTTTTGTATGCTAAATCTTTAATTCGTTTGTTCATTGATGATTCCAATCAAAAATATATCAATTGGCACAGCGTTGTGTACAGGATTAGGGTTGTCAATGTTCCCTAGCTCATGTTTACTTAACCATAGTGCAAAGATATCTACTACTAATACATTAAACTCGTTGAGTACTAAAAAATCATTCACAGTCTACTCCAAATATTTCTTTTAAATTATTGTTGATTATTGCACACGACCAGTTAATGTCTGCGTTCTCGTAGTTGTGAACACCCATTACAGCTACTTCACTAATACAGCGTTGCACTATTAATTTAGCAAATTCTTGGTTGTATTCATGTATCCACGCATTAACTTGATATTTGTCTTGCTGCACCTTATTTTTAGCTTGCTCAGCTAGTCTTGCGATTAGTAATTGATTCATGGTAATGGGATCTCTTTAGCCATAATACATTTATTGCCTGCGTACCCACTGACATATATACCGCCTACTTGATCGCATAATGCATCACGGCTACTGTATACACCCATTCTGTATACACAGAATAAAACTGTTAATACTACTACAACAATTAGACTACGTTTTAACCAATCAATTGATTTTTCCATAATTTGTCCTTTAAAATATCTATTATACACAAAAACAAAAAGGGATTCAACTGTATTTTTTACAGCTGAATCCCTTTAATTATCTTTGATTGGGCGGTAGTTTAGGTTGTTCATTAATTTTAGGTGGACTAGGATAAGTTTCTGGTACACCTTGATAATCTAAACCTGGTTTAATTGCTGGTAAATTAAACGGTACTTCAGGTTTATACGCAGGAACATATCTTGGAATATTATTATTGTTCATGGCTTTTTACCTGTAGGAAAAGGTGTTGGCTTTTCAGCATCAGGAAAAGGCCAGTTCCCATCTACTTTAGTAGGATCATTGGCTGGTGCTTGTTTTGTCATAATATCTCTCCATAGTAAACCGATTACAATTGTTATAAAAATTGCTGATATAATTAATCCCATAGTGCCTCGTAATATTTTCCAAACAGTCTAAAACCATTACTAATACGTGATTGCATCGCACTTCTAGCGTTCCAATCACATTCACGATCACCAGTAAACTCCATTTTAAATGTAGGCTCGTCTTTTTTAGTGATTGGATTAAAGAAAGTCTCACCTGTAGGTATAGACTTTAAATCTCCAGTTGTACCAGTCCAGAACTGCTCATCCCAATTATCTGTTGTTTTGCACTCAAACGCAAAAATCATTTCATCTAGTACCCAATCCCAACGACCAAAGTGATTGCTGTCAGTATCCCACTCATTTTCTTTAGGTACTGCACTAGTACTTTTAAGATTGTCAGGTACATCTTCGTCATCTATGTTAGGCGATCCATGCTTGGTAGCTTTAAGCTGTTTGAGCATTGGTACTACAATAAGTGCTAGTGTATGATCCATTGACCAAGTATCATACTTGTCAATGCGTACATATACCTGACGTTTGTTTGCACTTTCAATCCAACGGCACACTTTAGTCAGCCAACTATCATTACCATGCTTGTCGTTTGCTAACCAAGTACCAAAATCATGTACAAAATCAGGTTTTGATTCCATACCACACTCATCTTTAACTGGTTTAGCCCAAAAACAAAGTGCGTTAGCAATTTGGTAAGGACCAATCCAGCTAGGGTATTTTCCAATTTTAACTTTCATATTGATCCTCCCACATAATTTTAATTCGTTTGTTAAATTCTTCTAGTTGACAATTAGCTCCTGCCATAAATGCCTGTCTAAACCAATGGTCTCTATTACTTATATCAGTCAAGTCAACATTGTCTAGTATATAGCCACTACGATTTTTACCCTCAATTGGATAAACTTCGGTATAAAACCAATCGTTAAATCTTTTTGCTAAGTTCATTGCGTTCCTTGTAGTCTTTTATAAATTTTAGTACATACTGGATACCTTCTTCGGCTTCTAGATCAGTACACGTATAATAATTTTTAATATCTTGTGCAACTAGTTGCAAACACTCATCATATGTCCAGTCTTGTATATAATCTAAATTATACCACAAACTAAACATATCGTCTGTATTATAAAAAGCATACCAAGGACCATTGCTCCAACGACTGTAACTCATTAATAGTACCTTTGATCCCCGCCTTTTGAGTTGATACCCACAAGGTCTCTTTGATTGAATACTGGAACATAATTTGATTTGTGCATAGGCACAATGGTAAACTTATGTTGACGTGCACGTTTCTCGCCACACACCAAACACATATGAATTGCCAAAGCCCAACGAGCTTGAGCTACCTGTTCGCCACAACACACGCAATTTAACATAATTATCTCCTTTAATAGATTAATTATACACAAATTAACTACTAAAGTCAATATTATAATTGTCTGCCTAGTTTTATTAATTGTTCAGTTAAACTTCTAATTACAGCTCTATAGCCATTAACACTAGCGGTTTGACCTGGTAACCAAGCAGGACGTAGTATAAGGGCAATTTCCTCATCGGGAGTTATTAATATAGTTTTAGTTGTATCATCATGCCAACGCAATCGTTCACAAAATATGGATACTGTTTGCGGATTGAATATTAGTTCAGGATCTTCTAACAACATTTCTTTAGTGGGCTGAATTGCTACACGAATAGCTCCCATTTGTTCAAGTTGATCCAATAACCATTTAGGTAATTCTAAAATGGTTATTGGCTCAAAATCAGTCGTATAGAGGACTACATTCATCATGTTTCCTTAATTCAAAACCACCATGTGGTAGTTCTTGCCAATCAATTGTATCACCAATCTCCCAGTCTAATTCATCCCACATTTCATCTGGAATCAAAAAGTACGCATCGCCACTTGGATCCATTTCAATTGTTGTTGTATATGTAGTCACTTAAACATGCTCCTATAGTTATTGGAGCTATTTGATATAACTCCTGTAAAATTTGTTCGGCTATTTGTCTGTGTTCTAACTGCGTACTAGGGTCAAGTCTTTGCTGTAAATAGTGTATCCATGACCTTATAGTACCATTCATATACATTGTGCTAAGCGTCATACCTTCTGGTAACACAGCTCTGGCTTGTTCTTTGGCTATACCATTTTCTAGTGCCCATGTATATGCTGTTGTAACTGCATCTTGTACAAGTGTTTGTTGTCGCTCCCAGCAGTATGCTAGCCAACGATCTTTATCGTTGTTATGCACATCTACAGGTATACTATTCTGACGATTTTTTGTATCTTGAAGTCTAGCATTTCTAAACTCTAAGTCACCCAATTGTGTTACATCTGCATATCGTTGAGAAAATTCTTGAAATGAAAAGCTGCGATGTCTTAATATTTGACGTGCAATATCTCTGGTAGTTTTAATCTCAAAACACGCATTAGCCATTTCAAAAGGCGATACATGACCATGTTTGAGCATATACTTTATAAGCCCTGTAATATTTTCGTTAGTTTGATTGCTAGGGTTCGAAACTCTGGCAATGTAACCAATCTTTTTATCAATATCGGGCGTTGCCCATTCTAGTTTAACAGTCATGTCTAGTAAATGTAATTATAGTTTTTGGTTTATCGGTGCAAGTTTCTGAGAAAATTGCTTTGTATAAGTGAGTGTTTGATTTCCAAATTTCACACCAATGTGTATAACCTAGTTTACCAATAACTTCATGTTTATACTCTGCTAATTTGCAAGTTTTCATAATCTGTTCATAAGTCATGTTATACCTCAAATTGAAAATGTGGATTAAATTCGTCTCTGGTTTCGTAACCATAATATCCATGTGGATTAGCCATCAATCTAGTATCACCAAGCATAATATCAGAAGGATCATGTGTATGACCAAATACCCAAGTGGTATTTGATAAACCACTAATATACTCACCAAGGTCATTAGCAAAGTAGTTATTCAATAGGTCTGTGCCACGATAGCGTTTATGAATGCACTCTACAGCTGGTAAAAAATGTGTAACAACTACTTTCTTATATTCTGGAAACTCTTTGTACACAAACTCAATAGCATCTAAGTCTGCATAAAAACGCTTAGCGGCTTCATTAGTACTAAAATCTTTAATAACTTTAAAATCACTAATTCTGTTTTGACAAGCCATGTGTGCAATGTGATCATCACGAAAATTAGTCCATAGAGTACCGCCACAAAATATTACTCCATCAATAATAGTAAAATTATCATTAGGATTAGTAAATGCATACACACGATCCCAGTATTGAGGGTCACTAAGTATTGCGTCTAGTTCTTGATTAAACTTTTTGATTGTAGTACCATAAAATTCATGGTTACCAGGAACGTATACAATTTTAGGAAAACCAGCTTCTAAGAATTTGTCAAGGATATGTGTTACATTATTAGCACCCACAGCAATATCTCCAGCTAAGATTAATACATCTTCGCCTTTGTATTCCATAAAACTTTCAGTAAACATAGATTTTGTTTTAAAAAATTCGTGATGTAAATCACTTAATAGTCTAATTTTCATATTATTCTCGCTTCTTAATCAATTATTATAACATAACAGATCAGATAAGGCAAGTGAAAAATAATAGTGCTTATCTTTAGGCATAAAAACTATGGCTACCAATAGTTGCTAAAAAAGTATGTTTTTTAGCCCATTTGGGCACAACTGTTTGATTGTGAAAATAAAGTGCTGAAAATTTTGGTAATTTAATTTGTCCAGTAATAATTATTTTAGCTAAATATTTTGCTTCTCGCCATTGTTTCCAATCTTTAATTTTATTGTGTTGTTCTGTCCAACTAAATTGTTTGTGTGCATAAACAACACCACAAATTGTTTTTTCAAAATGTATTTTATGGTTTAATCTGTTAATAGTTACTTGAGCAACTGCAATCTTACCTTGAAGTGGTTCACCTCTGGCTTTCAAAATAAATATTTTGAGCTAAACATTGAATATCTTTTTCTGAGTATTTAAATAGTCCATAACTAACAAATTCTGGGGTACTTACAGTCAGTTTATTGGGCATTACTACAGAAATTGCTATTGTTACAATAGCAGCTAATTTTTTATAGATTAGCATATTTTCTCCTTTGTAATATTTGCAACCAATTTAACCATTGTGTTTACCGTTTAGTTGCGAAAATAATTTTATTATAACACATGACCACAAATCCATCAAGTCAATTTTTATGGTCTGCGCCAACCACAAACACAAATTTACTTGAAAAATATTTGCTAAGCTGTTATAATTTAGAAAATTGGAGGATTTTAACGTGCAACAAGTAAACTATACTCAAGAATTAGAAAGAATTATAAAAGAGGTGTTACTACCTGTATTTGAAAAACACGTTGAAACTCGTGGTTATCCTATATTAAAAACAGAAATAAGTCCTGCATACCTAAAACAATTTAAAGCAAAAGAAACTTTAGCTAGATTGTTAATGCCAAAACAAATGGAAAAATAAACTTGATTTTTATTACAAAATCATGTAAAATATATAATTGCCGTAAATACTTTATGGCAAAATTGTGAAAGCGCTCATTAGAGGCTTTTTTATTAACTCTCGCTTATTAAGGAGAAAAAATGGCGTATATTAACTTGGGTCATATTGACCAAGCACTACTCAACCGTGCTTTAATTGGTTTTGATAGAATGTTTGAAGATGTTCAACACTTATCTGGCAACACTTATCCACCTCATAATATCATTAAACTAGAAGATGATAAATATCAAATTGAGATAGCTGTTGCAGGTTTTAAACGTGATGAACTCACAGTAAAACTCGATCAAACTGAATTAGAGATTGCTGGAGATAAAGTAGATAAAGACACTTCAGTTTATTTACATAAAGGTTTAGCGTCTCGTAGTTTTGTAAAAACACTACATCTTGCCGAACATATTAAGGTAACTGATGTAGAGTTAGCTGATGGTATTCTAACAATTAGCTTGGAAAAAGTCATTCCCGAAGAACTTAAACCACGACGAAAACTAGAAATTAAATAAAATAAGGGCTGGCAACAGCCCTTTATTATCTATGACATATAAAAATATCATGACAAAACAAGAACTAAATACAACTGCTCCTAAATATCCACCAGACGATGGTTATCCTACTCAAGAACAAATCAAAATAATTGCAGGTACTGCATTAAAATTTGATGAAGGTAAATTACCGCTTCATCTTTTGAGCACTGAAGCAATGAATCAAACTGCAGCCGTGTTAGCATTTGGTGCTGATAAGTATGCAGAACACAATTGGCGCAAAGGCTTTACATGGTCACGACCCTTAGCCGCAGCACTTAGACATATAACAGCATTTAATGCAGGTGAAGATAAAGACCCTGAAAGTGGATTATCACATTTAGCTCATGCAGCTTGTTGCATTATGTTTTTATTAGAGTTTGAAAAAACTCATAAAGAATTAGATGACAGATACAAACCAGATTTACCAACAGTTGAGTAGATCTTTAAATAAAACCCGCAAATCTTTGTTAGAGGCTTGCAATGAGTTAGACATCAATTTAGATAGTGTAAACTTTGAATTACTACAACCCATTATAGATCAATGTTCACATTGTAATATTTGGTCTAATACTCTCGTACCAGACTTGGATAACAACCCAATATGCAAAGTTTGTGTAAATTTATCAGGATTATAAAAATTGATTTGAAATAAATTTTAAAATAGTGTATAATAAGTATTTTAAAGGATAAATTATGTCAACATATACACCAGAGCGATGGCAAGTTATACAACTTAGTGATGGCAATATAACTGTACATAAAGTATTTGCTGGTTGGTATGGTGGATATTTAGGCAGTGATAGCTGGAAACTAAGTAGTGGTATAACTAATTGCAAAGAGTTTGACGACAGATTTGAGTTTACTAACCACAGTGGTAGCGTATACATCTGCTATAAACAATCACAAGGTACTACTGGCTATATGACACAAATATACTACAACTGGACAGAAAAACACGGTGAATCAATAAAAATAATAGAATGGAATTAAAATGCAAAAAATAATAATTAGCACAGAGTATGGTGGATTTGGTCTTAGTGACCAAGCACTAGATCTTTATAAAATTTTAACTGGAATTCCTTCCGTTGAAGAAATAAATTACTGGGAAATTGCTAGAGACAATCCAGTACTAGTACAAATTGTAGAACAACTAGGCGAGAATGCAAATACTCGTTATAGTACACTAAAAATTGTAGAAATACCTGACGATGTTGAATGGCAAATCAGTGAGTACGATGGCGTTGAATGGGTTGCAGAAAAACACAGGGTATGGCAATGACACACAGCTTTAATCAAAACATTAAACGCATAGGTTTTGCTTGTAAAATTCAAGATGAAACAGGCAAAGCAGACCCTAAACTGAACACAAAGACCACAACTTTAACTTGGCTTAATAACCAACCACGCGATAAAAGTGTGCAAAAGCTAGAATTAATTATGCAAAACAACTGTTCTGCATTAAAACAGCAAATGCACTGGCTAGCGAAACAGCCACCAAATCAGCGTATGTTTCGCATCAGTAGTGATCTTTTCCCAGCATACACACACGATGACTGGATGTGGTGGTATTTTGAAACCAATCAAACTAATTATTTAGAAAAACACCTAGCCGAGGTCGGTGAATTGGCTAGACAAAATGATATTAGATTAAGTTTTCACCCAGGTCAATTTTGCGTATTAGCATCGGAGCATGATGGAATTGTTTATAACAGTATTCGTGAGTTTGAGTATCATACCGACGTGGTTCGTTATATGGGCTATGGTAAAACCTTTCAGGATTTTAAATGCAATGTTCACATCAGCGGTAAACGCGGTCCAATGGGAATTCAAAGTGCTTTAAAGAAATTAAGTACCGAAGCTAGAAACATCTTGACTATTGAAAATGCTGAATATACATGGGGCATTGATGCTAGTATAGAACTAATGTTTGACTGTGCGCTTGTCCTAGACATACATCACCACTGGATTGCAACTGGTGAATACATTAATCCTAATGACGACAGAGTTAAAGCTATTGTAGAGTCTTGGCGTGGTATTAGACCTACAATGCATTATAGTGTAAGTCGTGAAGATGTAATCGTAGATCATGATCCTAAAGTTAAGCCTGATTTAATAGAATTAAAGTCTCAAGGTTTTACTGGTGCTAAACTACGTGCTCATAGTGAGTACTACTGGAATGAGGCAGTTAATAATTGGGCCTTGACATTTTTGCCTATTGCTGATATAATGTGTGAATCAAAACAAAAAAACTTATCAAGCCAACAACTTGTAAACTTAATCTAAGATTTTTTGTTTATATAACAGATGTTTAACAGTTGTTATATATTAGTGTACTATAGTTATTTAATTAACAGCAGATAGATAAACTGTATAGTACATTAATATATAAAGGAAATTATATGGATATTGTTTGTATACCACTACCTAGTGGTAAATGGAAATGGATAGATCAGGTAGACGAATCTATTGTATTTGATGATGAAACTTCTTGTGTTTTAGCAGATAGTACTAGACTAAATAAAACAAAAATTGAGCCTGTGGTATCGTTTGAGGGATTTACTCCTCCAACACCACCACCACCTCCTGCAATATTAATAAATCCTTTGGAAACAGTACCATTTTTTAGTAAATCTTAAAATAGAAAGAATATTATGCCTTGTATTAAATGTTCAAATGGCAAATATAAATACGGTGAACACGGTGACTGTCAGTTTGATACTTTATCTAAGTGCAATGACGCAGCAGCTGCAATTCACATTCAAGAAGGCGCAGATAAAAGCGTTAAAACAAAAGTTCTCGGCAAAACTGATTCTGATGCTATCAAGCAAAGAATTAAAGATAATTTGTAAATAACTAACAAAAAAGGAAATCTTTATGGATAATAAAAAACCAAAAAAGAAACCAGTTGGACCAAATGGAATTAATATTGTACAACCTGGACCACATGGCCCAATGCCTGAGTCTGCTCCTGTAGCAGCTCCTATGCAACAAGCAGGTATGAGTCCCTATCATGCCACACAGTGCTCATGCCCTAGTTGTACAATGAGTATGCCTGCTGGTTATAAATATTAAATAAGCTGGATTCGTCTAGAGGCCTAGGACACTGCCCTTTCACGGCAGGTACACGAGTTCGAATCTCGTATCCAGTACCAAAATTTAAGGAAAATTATGAAAGATACAACAAGCCCTACGCAAGTAGGTAATCCTATTTCTGAGTATGATCAATCAATTACAGAAGTAATTAATAATCAAACAGGAATTGATATTAGTGATGTACCTACTAATGGGATTGAAATGATGACACCAGTTATGCCTGATCGCGACCAAGGCACTACACATGAAGGTGATATGGGTCGTTTAGGTAAATATTAATAAGGATTTATTATGCACAATTTAAATGATTGGCAACCACAAGCAGGTACAGTTCCTACTACTATGGCTTCGGCTTTTAGTTCCGAAGGTATTCCTACTTATATGACTGGAACTCCTAACGCTCAAGTAACTGTACCAGTTGATAGTGCTACACTACAAATGTTTACAGCACAAAACGGTTATAGCGACAGCGGTGTAAGTTCAACAAATGCTAATGTTGACCAAGCACGTGCAGGTGCTGACACAACCACTGGCACAGACGGCGAAAACGCAGCCGATTAATATGAATCAAGCAGAACTCAGCAATAAAATTTTAAATTTACTTGAAAAATATACAGAAAAACTAGAACAAATTGTTGAAAAAGCTAAGTCAATTAAAACTGGAGACAGTGTCAGTTGGGGTAGTAGTGGCGGTTCTGCTCGTGGAAAAGTAACTAAAATAATTACTAGTGGTAGCGAGCAAGTACCTGATAGTAGTTTTAAAATTACAGGTACACCTGAAGATCCAGGAGCGCTTATCAGAGTATATCGCCCTGACGCAGATGGCAAATATAAACCAACAGACACTATTGTTGGACATAAAGTAAGTAGTTTAACAAAAATTACAGCATTATAATTATTGCACCTCATAGCCGTTTATGTGCCAAAAAGAAGCGGCCATTTTTACACACAACACAGGAGATTCTATGAATCCATTTGAAATCCGTGCCAAACTTTTAGATCAGGCACATGGTTATTTAGAAAAACAATTCGAAGTTAATACTGAGTTTGCAAAAGAAGTTTTTGCAGAATTAGTAAAACAAGGCGACAAAGTTGCTGAAGATTGGCAACAATATGCACCTAAAATGTATACTATGGACGAAATCTTAGAAAAAGCTAAAACATTATATGGGTTTGTCAATAATGTTAAATAAAGTAAAATCTGCATTTACAGGGTTTGTTGATATTTTAGCAAAAATTCAAACCATTAGAGCTGAAGCATTCATTAAAACTGGTCACAGAATGTGGTAAAAAATAATGCAGACTCGTAAACAAATTAGTTGACACGATTGACTATTCTGCATCCGCTGAGGCGAAAACGAGATGGGCTGCCTTCACGGGGTTTGATAGTTTTTCCTGACACATTAAAAACTATCATTATTATATTAGTGTATATTAGTATATTAATATAATAATGCGATGGCAGAGTGGCAAATGCAACGGATTGCAAATCCGTAAATCCGTGGGTTCGAGTCCCACTCGCATTTCCAAGTTTAGCCAATTAGCTCAGTGGTAGAGCACCGTCCTGATAAGGCGGGGGTCGATGGATCGTTTCCATCATTGGCTACCAGTTTAGGTCTTAAAGTGTTCACGGACGCACACAACACTGTCACTGTTGAAGAAGGGGATCGTTACCCCTTGAGACCGCCAAGTTTTGGTGCTTAATCTAAAAATGCATAAAGAAAGATTAAGTTAAATGATAACTCAAAAGTGAGAACAGCCAAATTAATTTTTACACGGTTCGTCTACCGCGGGATGGAGAAATAGTAACTCACAAGTCTCATAAGCTTGAGGTCTAGGTGCAATTCCTAGCCCCGCAACCAATTTTTAACAAACTAAAACTACTATGAAAAAAGATAGATTTGACTTAGAACAAGAAATAATGGAGTGCTGGAGTATTACTACAGACATTGAGAATTTAAGAATTGCTTTAGATAGTAGCATGACTGAAGACCAATTAGATAATTATTTACTTGGTCTTACAGCTATTTATGAAGTAAAATTTAGTAAATTGTTTGACACCTTTGCGGAATTAATTCAAACACAACAAATTAAATAAAGGTTAACATGAAAAAACTTTTAACAATATTATTACTTACAACTAGTGTTTCAGCAATAGCGCAGCATGGTTACGGTTTTAGGCCTCATCCATACTATGGTGGTGTTTATGGTAATAACTGGATAGGGCCAGCACTTATTGGCGGTGTAATTGGTTACGAACTTAGTCGTCCTCGTTATTATGAACAACCTGTTATTGTACAACAACCTGTTATTGTACAACAACCTGTTTATACTATAACACCTCAACCAAGTTGTACAGTTTGGACTGAAACTCAGCAACCAGATGGAACAATCACTAGAACAAGGACTTGTTCTCAGTAATTTAAAGGATCAGTATGAAACTTAAAAGACTTGTAGAAAAACTCAATCGTGCTGAGTTTGAACATAATTTAGATAAAGCAAAAAAGTTTTGGTTAAAAATATTAAAAAAATCTTTTAAGCACAAGCATACTGAAAATGTTCAGTAAATTTATAGTTGTATGAAGCAAAGAGAAAAGTGTCTTGGACGGGGGTGCAAATCCCCCCAGGTCCACCATAAACAAATTAGGAATATATGTCAATAGAAGAATATTGGAAATGGATACACGATAATGTTCAGTAGTATGTTTATGATGGGCCTGCATAGTTTCGACAGGGCAATGAGTAAATAAGTGGACAACTCGGAAAAGTGGAATCCGTTAGGGCTGGGAATATCTTGGTCGCAGAACACATAAAAAGTAAACGCAAACGACTCACAGTTCGCATTAGCAGCCTAAACTCTGCTTAGGGTTTCCCGTTAGCTTCCCTCGTAACAGAATAAGCTAACACTTAATTTTAAAAGCATTACAATGATTGATTTAACCGCATTTGACCCTAAATTGGATAATAATCAACACTTTACTAAAGTAGTTGCTAATCAGCACGAATTTTATTTAAGTGGTGAAATATTAGAACCAGAACAGTATATTACATGGTTTGATGTAATCAGGAATGCTAGACCAGATGATACTATTAAAATTTATATTAATAGTATTGGTGGTAATCTTTATACTGCACTTCAATTTTTACGTTGCTTAGGCGAAACCGAAGCACATGTAATTACTAGTGTGGAAGGTGCTTGTATGAGTGCTGCTACTATGATCTTTTTAAGCGGGCACAGCTATGAAGTTACACCACACTCACTATTTATGTTTCACAACTATAGTGCTGGTGTGTTTGGCAAAGGCGGAGAAATGTTTGACCAACTTCAATTTGAACGAGCTTGGTCAGAAAAGTTTATGGGTGAAGTATACAAAGACTTTTTAACCACAGACGAAATACAGTCTATGCTAAACAATAAAGATATTTGGATGACCAGTGAACAAGTGTTATCACGCATTGAAACTATCTTAAAGAAATTGCAAGAACAGAAAGATGCAACTATTTAGACTATGGGCAAAAGCTTTGGGTGAAAAAGCTGGTAGCACTGATTGTGAAAGTGATAAAATTGCCATAATCAGAACTATTATTTTGTTAACTTATTTTATAACTAACCTATTTATTATAATGGGTGTAATAAGGCACTGGTAATGTCAAAAACTTTTAGTAAACTAACTCACCATAAATTAGACTTACAAGATAAACTACCTAAAGGTAAGTTTATAAACTGTAGAGTCTGTGATATTATTGAAGATGAATTTGAGTACTTGACATGGCTTCATAGAAAGAGTATAATACATTTTACAAAGCCAGTTTTATCTAAATTACATCAACTAGCAGCTTACAAAGCCTCAGAAGAATTTTTTAAAAATGAAATTGAACCATACTTAAAAACTGACTTTGAGGATGTTCCTTTTTAGCGGGTACGCACAAGGTGTGTCGCCAGCCTTCCAAGCTGTGCAGTTAGGGTTCGATTCCCTATATCCGCTCCATTTACACACACTATTATGTCAAACGTATTTTTTGCAAGCGATCATCATTTTCATCACGCCAACATCTTAAATTTTAAAAGAGATGATGGTGTTACTCCACTACGTGTATTTGACGATGTTGATCACATGAACGAATACATGGTTATGCAACACAACAGAGTTGTTGGTGTTAAAGACAAAGTCTATTTTTTAGGCGATGTTGTTATAACTAAAAATGCTGAAGGATTAAAGATTATCGGCAGAATGAACGGAGAAAAGATACTTGTACGTGGCAATCATGATTTGTGTAAACTTTCCCATTATCGAGACTATTTTAGTGATGTACGTGGAGTAGCTAGATTAGATGGTTTAGTAATGAGCCATGTACCACTGCATCCTGAATCCTTAGAGCGTTGGGGTGTAAATGTACATGGACACTTACATCACAGAGAAGTTCGTATGAGTTTAAGTCAATTACCTGATTTTAGATACTATAATGTATCTATGGAAAGGCTAGATGACTATACACCTATATCACTAGAAGATTTAAAAAAGAATTTTAAATGATTGATAATTATATTATTTTATACAAGTTTAGTGTAAAACCACAAGATGAGTCTACAGCATACTGGACTATAAACAAACATTTTGTTTTAGACCCTAAACCACAGAAAGCTATTTATGTTGAAGATACACACTCTGCACCCGCACGCTATAAACACAGCGTCCTTACACAATCGGCAAACGATGGCTAGACAAGAACTGTATGAAAATTACTTAAAAAAAGTAGATGCTGTTCAAAAAGTAAATGATGCTCATTTAAAACATAAAAAAGATATACAATTGATTAATCAGTATGATATTTTAAATCAACACATTCAATATGGCTCTATGGCTTATTCAATGTACGTTGGAAATAATATTAATGCATTCGTGTAATTTAACACCAACCCAGCTTTAGGCTGGGTTTTTTGTTGCAAAAATATTTATTTGAATTTATTAATACTTTTTGATATAATATTAGTTCTTCAACAATTTTTAACAAAGGAAACAACTATGAAAATTTATATTCACCGCACAGAACAACAAGATATTGATACATTTGATTTGGATGGCTTGGTAGGTCCAGATGATAACGGTGATTATTATTATCAGTATATAGAGTACGGTACTAATACTGGTGAATTTGATGAGTATGCAATTGCAGATGGCTGTGGCAGGATGGTACCATTTGCAATTGAGTCTATTGATGAAATGATCTCAGCATTGCAAGCAATTAAAGATGCTAATGAAAGCATTAGAGAAGCAGATGAACTTAGAGAAAAAATAGGAAGTGAAGGTACTACATATGTTAACGTATTCGGAGAAGTTGACTGGAACACAGAATCCCTTCAAGTTGATAGTAGAGAATTTGACTGAAGACTGGCAACCAGTAACAATAGATTATTTAAAATATGTTCATGATGTTGTGAATGAGCAAACAAAACTTATTCACACATTTGGACAAGCATTTGAAGTATTAGAATATTTAAGTTTTCATAATGCTATTAGTCTAGAACCAGATACAGTAGACAATACATTTAAAATTAAAAAGGCGGTATACAATGGCAGCCAGTAAGTCAAAAACTAATTATTATAGCACTTATAAAGCTAGTAGTAAATGGCAATCAAACAGAAAAAGAAAATTGTTAAAACAATTAGCATTACAACCCAATAACGAACAAATAAAAGACGCCTTAGTAAATATTAAATATCGCCGTAAAACTCCAGGTACAAAATCTACTTGGTCTAAAACTAATATTCAGATAGCTAAATTGTTTAAATTGTTTACTGGCAAAGCAAGTGTAGATTTATTTAATAGTAATCCTAAAACACAAGCTTTTGCCTTAATGCAAAAAACTGACAACAAACATCGCGTTAAAGTAGACGGAAAAGTTAGCTTTAGTTTGGGTGCGAGGGCGCACGATACTAGAGGCCGTCTTATATGGATTTAATAGATTACTATTTAATATTTGCATTAACTACAGGTATGTCTAGTTGTTATGAATTTTTAATACCAGCAATTACAAAAGCTAAAGCTGATAATATTATAAACACATTTACTCAAAGTCCGTGGCTTAGTTATTGTGTATATACATTAATTACAACTATTTGTGCTCCATTTACAATTATACCTATTGTATTCATGACTGCTAATGCTAATTTTAGACGTGGAGTGGAGCGAGTAGTAATGGAACCAAACAAATAAAAATTTACATTTGAATTGATAATTCAAATATTGTATAATAAATACTTAAACAAACAAACAAAGAAAGGCTTAACTATGAAATTTTTAGAATTTACTTACACTAAAGCAGACGGATCTACATCTGCTCGTGCAGTTATTGAGTTGGTAACTCCTACTAAATTTATAGAAGGTATTGATGTTAGTCAATTACCAGAAGCAGATTTTGCTGTGCTTACAGCTGCTATGTCTGAAATGAAGCGTGTTCATCATGACGAAACAATGGAATTGCTTGAATCATTTGATTTAAAGCATAACTATCGCAGATTTATTCCAGACAACATGACAAATGTAGTTACAGAATACGTTTAAAACAATCAACATAAATAAGGAAATAAAATGGCAACTTGGTCAGACGAATTAAAAGCAAAAGTTATTGAAATGTATGAGGGCGCTGGACCAACTCCAGAATCTTCAACTGAAATTATCAAAGATATTGCAGAAGAAATTGAAATGTCGCCTAATGGCGTTCGTATGGTACTAGTGCAAGCTGGTGTCTATGTTAAGAAAGAAGCTGGCGCTACTAGTACTAAAACTACTAAACCTACTGGCGAAGGTACAAAACGCGTATCTAAAGAATCTAGTATTGCAGAGTTGACTCAAGCTATTGTAGCTATGGGTAAACCTGTTGACGAAGACATTTTGTCTAAGTTGACTGGTAAAGCAGCAGTATATTTCTTAAGCATTTTAAAAGCATAATTATAGGCAGCCTTGTGCTGCCTTTTTTATTTAAGGAACTAACATGGCAACACGTAAAAAAAGTGAACTAGAACAAGAAAAAATGACAGATGCTAATATTAGCAGAATCATCCGTTTACTTGAACCAGAAGAAGAAGGCAAGAAACCAATCACTAAAAAAGATGCGTGTCAAATGTTAGGCATGGCATATAATACTACTCGTTTAGGTAGTATTCTCGAAGAATTTAAACAGAAACAAGCACGTAGTGCTAAACGTAGAGCTGAACTACGAGGCAAACCTGCCACTAATGATGAAGTAGTATATATTATTAGTGAATATCTTAATAGCGAAACAGTAGATGCAATATCAAAATCTACTTTTCGCAGCCCCGCATTTATTAAAAATGTTTTAGAAACAAATGCAGTTCCAATTAGAGTTCCTGGGCACACATATTTTGACCCCCAACTGATACCAGACGGAGCAGTTCGTGATAAATTTAAAATTGGTGAAGTAGTGTATAGTGCTAGATATGATTCTATTGCTAGAATTGATGCTGAAATGGGTAATGATCCAAAACACGGTTGGGTTTACAGAATGTGGTTATTAGCAGACAAATGGAAACAATCATGCTATCAACCAGCCAGTGAACTTGCAAGTTTAGAGCATTTGCGAGAACTAGGAGTTAAAATATAATGGATTCAAACATATTATATGAAAAACTCATAGAAGAAAACATGGAAAAAGGTTTCCAAGTTAAATTAGTAGTCAATGAGTTTAGAGAAACTATTTATATTCAACTAAGAAAATACTTCTTAACTTACGAAGGCGATTGGCAAGCAAGTAAAGAAGGCATTAGTATTCCTGCTAGTATTGAAAATATACAGGCAATGTTAGATGGATTACTAGATATTTGTGCTAATAATGAAGGCACAGAAATTGTTACGCACTATGCTAATAAGATATCAGAAAAACAGACTTGATTATACTGGTTAAATTTGATATAATTATCTTTTAAGGGAGAAAAAATTATGAAATCAACAATTGGAATTTTTATCCACAATCCGCAATGTGAAACTGAATGTGCTTTAGGCATGATTCAAGGACTTATCAATGACTATAATATTAGAACATTTGGTTTAAGTGACCTTAACGAAGACTTTTTAAGCACAATTGATGTATTAGCATTTCCAGGTGGTATGGGCGACAGCGATGATTTTGATAATATTTTCAGCGATGAACATATCACAGCAGTACAAAACTTTGTGGCTAATGGTGGCAAGTATTTAGGTATTTGCATGGGTGCTTACTGGGCTGATAGTTATTATTTTGACCTTGTAGGCAATACAGAAATACATCAATATATTACTAGACCTAATAGTGATATTGATACTGAGTATGCTACAGTAGCTGAAATAGAGTGGGATGGTCAACCTGAAACTATGTATTTCTATGATGGTTGTGCTATTATTGGTGACAATGTAGAAGCAGTTGCTACATATGCAAATGGCGATGCAATGGCAGTTATTCAAGGCAATGTTGGCATGATTGGTTGCCATCCAGAAGCTCTTGAATGGTGGTTTGATGAAGCAGACATATCAGAGTATTATAGCCCTGTACACGCAGAACTTATGAATGAGTTTGTAACACGATTGGTAAGATAAATGAATAAACTTGAACAATATCTAAATTTAGCTTCTAGGCAATATTATGCAGGTAGTCCCATCATTACTGATGAGCAGTTTGATCGTCTAGCAGATTCAATTGGATACAATCAAGTGGGTGCTAAACAGCACGGCAATATTGAGCGTCATGTTTATCAAATGTATTCATTACAAAAATATTATGAAGATGAAAATCAAATTAAACCCCTTGAAGGTATTTCTAACATTGCTACTAGTATTAAACTGGACGGTGCTGCCCTTAGCTTGCTTTATGTTGATGGGAATTTGGTTAGAGTACTTACTCGTGGTGATGGGATTGAAGGACAAGTTGTTACTGATAAGTTCTTGGATAATCCAATAGTACCACAAACAATTCCTGCAATCGGTGTTTATCAAATTACTGGAGAAATTGTAGCTCCAATTAATATTGAAAACAGTCGTAACTATGCAGCAGGTGCATTAAATTTAAAATCAGTTGAAGAATTTAAGTTTAGGGCTTTAAGCTTTTTTGCTTATGGTGTTCAACCTAGTCTTACTGATACGTTTAAACAGGACATGAGTGCACTAAAATCATATGGTTTTGGTGTAATTAATGAAACTGACTTAGACAAAATATTTCCATGTGATGGAGTAGTGTTTCGTGTAAACGACAATAAACTATTCTATGAAATGGGATATACCGCTAAACATCCAAGAGGGGCATATGCTAAAAAAGAGCGTGCTCAACACGTCGAAACCACCCTATTAGATGTTGAATGGCAAGTTGGAAAATCTGGAAAAGTAACACCAGTTGCTATTCTAGAACCAATTTACATTGGCGATGCTTTAGTATCAAGGGCTACATTAAACAATCCTGGGTTCATAGAAATGTTGGACTTACAGATTGGAGATAGGGTAGCAGTAATAAGAAGTGGCGAAATTATTCCTTGCATACTACATAAAGTAGACGCATAAAAATTTTAGCTTAGGGCAATTGAAATTTCGACTTGCTTTAAGCTGCTTAATCAAGTATAATAGATACTTAAATTGATAAATAAACTATGAGAATCCAAATACCAACTGACTGCCCATGCTGTAGCTATCCTTTAGAACTGGTCAATGATCAGCTCTTTTGTAGAAACACGGCTTGTGATGCTCAGCTTTCAAAGAAAGTTGAACATTTCTGCAAGACTTTGGGTATCAAAGGTATGGGTGCTCGCACAGTTGAAAAACTTGGCTTGAGTGATATTACAGAATTGTTTTATCTAGATCAAGATCAAGTAATTGAAGCACTTGGAAGTGAAAAAGTAGCAGTAAAACTATTAGATGAAATTGAACGCAGTAAATCTGCCGATTTAGCTATAGTAATTGCAAGTTTTTCGATTCCTTTAGTTGGTTCAACCGCAAGTAAAAAATTGTGTGAAGTGGTTACATCTGTAGACGAGATCAGTTACAGTACTTGCAAACAAGCTGGACTAGGAGATAAGGTAACAGAAAATCTTTTAGCATGGTTTGAGACTGATTTCCAAGAGATGAGAGAGTTTTTGCCTTTCTCGTTTCGTTCACAAAAGAATTCCAATACAAAGAGTGGATCGACTGTTTGTATCACAGGAAAATTATCTTCTTATAAAACTAAATCCGAAGCCTACAAAGAATTAGAAGAGGCGGGATACCAACCAGTAGAGAGCGTGACGAAAGCCACAAACTATTTAGTTGATGAAGAAGATAAGGGTAGTTCAAAACGCAAAAAAGCCGAGTCTCTCGGTATTACAATTATCACAAACTTAAATACTTTCTTGAAAGAAAATAAAAAATGACGGAAAAAACTAAAAAATGGTCTGACGAAGCAGTTGACCAATTGACTGGTATCGTAGGACAAGAGTCACCAGTTAGCGTTGGCACTGTTGAGCACGCTGCAGAAATGTTGGGTTTTACAACCCGTTCAGTAGCCTCTAAACTACGTCAACTTGATTATGACGTAGCTTCAATGGCTAAGGAAAAGACAAGTGCTTTTACTCCTGAGCAAGGCATTGAATTGGCTAATTATGTAGTTAACAATGCAGGTCAGTTGACATACAAAGAAATTGCTGAGAATTTTGCTGGTGGCGAATTTTCTGCAAAACAAATTCAAGGCAAATTGCTTGCCCTAGAGTTGACAGGTTCAGTTAAACCTGCTGAAAAGGTTGAAGTAGCTCGCACTTATAGCGATGCTGAAGAAGCCACGTTTATTCAAATGGCTGATGCAGGTAGCTTCATTGAAGATATCGCTACTGCTTTGAATAAATCTGTAGCTAGTGTTCGTGGAAAAGCATTGAGTTTGACACGCAAAGGTCAGATTGCTAAGATTCCAGCACAACGCGTTTCTCATGCTAAAGAAACTGTAGATCCAGTTACAGCATTGGGATCAGCAATTACTAGCATGACAGTTGCAGATATTGCTAAAGCTGTTGATAAAACAGAACGTGGTCTTCGTACTTTGTTGACACGTCGTGGTATCAAAGTTGCTGACTATGACGGAGCCGCGAAAAAAGCTAAAGCAGAAGCTAAAGCTGTTGCTTGATATAGTTTATTATCGATTAGCTCGGGAGTCCATAAAAGCTCCCGAGCTTTTTTACTTTGTAGAGTCCAAAAATGAAAGTAACAATTACATACCACGATAATGACTCTTTTACTGTAGAAGAAGTCGTTAAACAAGCTGTACACAATTATGGTAGAGCTGCTCAAATAGAGATCATGCCTGAATCAACAATGGCTTATGATCACATTTATTTTGGGTTACAGCAACTTATTACACACGAACAATTAAGTTTATTGTATGATAAGGATACTGCTTACCAACAAGATATTAAAAAACTAAGAGAATCTGTACTCTATAAAGTTACAGAAATTATTGACCAAGTTATCATTGATAATGAATCGAAAGTAGGGTAGCCTTGGATACATCAGCAGTTGTCTTAAACAAATTACTTAGTGAGCGTAACCTAGATATATGGGCACGTCTTAAGTTAGTATTTTTAGACGCTGCATACTCTTCCCTTTACGGCTCAATTAATAAATACTATGAAAAATATAGTGCCGTTCCGTCTTTTGACGAGCTTGAGATAACCTTACGGGAGGGTCCAGCGTCTAAGACGTTAGCTACTCTCAGGTTAACTGAAGTCCCTGACGTCTCAGCCGAAGTAGCGCTTGATGCGCTAATAGATCAATATACACAGAATGAAACAGTAAAGCTATTAGATAAGTTTGTAGATAAACTACCCTTATATGATACAAATGAAATAAAAGATAATTTAGCTACTATAGCACTAACTATAGAAGAAAAGACTCACACCAGTGAGAAAGTATTTACAATGGCAGACATGATGATGTTTCGCCATCCAGAAGATTTGGAGAAAGAACGTGTTTACCTTGGTCTTAATAACACTTTTGATGCTGTGCTTGGCGGTGTCGCTAGGCAAGAACTCATTCTTATTGGAGGGAAAAGAGGCTCTGGTAAATCTATTACTAGTAGTAATATTTTTGTCAATCAGTATGAGTCTGGTAATTCCTCTATTTATTTCTCAATTGAAATGACTGCACAAGAAACTATGGAGCGCAACTTAGCAATCCTAGCAAATGTGAATTTACAAAACCTAAAACAACATAAACTAATAGACGACGAAGTTTTAAGAGTAGTCAAAGCTAGAGCAGGTATGTTTCAAGACGCAGACCAATCAGTTTTAGACTTTATGCGCCACAGAGACAGATTTAAATTTGAAGAAACACTGGTAAGAAACTTTGAACTAAAAGTAAATAATCAAATGATTATTGTGGATGACAGAAATTTAACCCTAAGCAGTATCGATTTACATATTGGTAAAGCCAAAGCAAGATTTGGTGACAAACTAAAATTAGTGGTAGTAGATTATGTAAATCAAATTGTATTAGAAGGTACAGATCAGTATGATTGGAAACCACAAATTGAAATCTCCAAGAAACTTAAAAATCTTGCTAGAAAATACGAAATCGTTATGGTCTCTCCATACCAAATCGACAAAGATGGAGAAGCTAGATTTGCAAAAGGAATTCTTGATGCAGCAGATATCGCACTTACTATGGAAGCTCACGATAAGGAAACGAATGCAATTAGCTTTGAAACCACAAAGATTCGAGGTGGTAAGGAAATGGCATTTACGTGTCCGATTGACTGGGATACCTTACGCATCAGTCCACAGTCGGTGGATAAACCTGCGAACAAAGAGCCGATTAAAAAGGCAGGCAAAAAAGAATCAGTAAAACAAGACGACAATAACGCAGACTTACCTTGGAATGCATAATGAGTGATCCAGTACTAGAACTAATAAATAAAAATAATTTGGGCTTTAGTGTAAGTGGTAGAGATTATTTAATCAAATGTTTAAATCCTGAACATGAAGACAGTAATCCCAGCTTTAGGGTTGATAAGATCAGTGGTATTGCTCATTGTTTTAGTTGTGGATTTAAAACTAATATATTTAAATATTATGGGGTCTTTACAAACCCTATTCCAATCAAAATTGCAGCTTTAAAAGAGAAATTGCAAATATTAAAATTGGGTAATAATGGTTTAGAGTTTCCAACTGGACATACTCCTTTTATTAAAAGTTTTCGTGGTATTAGTCCTAAAACTCTTAAACAGTTTCAAGCTTTTTATACTAATCAAGTAGAAAAACTACAAGACAGAATATGCTTTCCTATATGGGATGTTAGAAATAAGATACAAGTATTCGTAGCTAGGCACACACTATCAAATGGTAATCCTAGATACGTAAATTATCCTAGTGGTGTTAAAATGCCAGTATTTCCACCACAAATGCCTGTAAATTCACGTAGTATAGTTTTAGTTGAAGGCATATTTGATATGTTAAATCTTTATGATAAAGGTTTACAAAATGTAGTGTGTTGTTTTGGAACTAACACATTACAGTCTGAAACTAAAGAGAAGTTGATGCCTTATAAGGCTCAGGGTATAACTCATATCTTTTTACTATTTGATGGGGATGAAGCAGGCGAAAAAGCAGCAAAACAATTAAAACCTTTAATTGAACAAGAAGAATTTGTAGTTGAAATTATAAAACTACCAGACGGATCAGATCCAGGTGAATTAGATCAATTTGAAGTAAATTCTATTGCTGAGTACATTACAAAATAAACTTGACAAATTAGCTTAAATACGCTATAATAAAGTATTGAACAGGAAAATTATGAAAAAAATTGCATTAATTGACAAAGCTCCAAACAGAACCAGATATTCAGACTATTTTCAGTTTGAATACGACCACTATCACATGAGTAGTAAACCAATTACTAAATTACTCAAAAAAGATGTTGACTTAGAAGTTAACCTAGACGAGTATGATTTAGTAGTCTTAGTAGGTGCAGAGGCAGCTAAAGAATATGCTAAGATTACTAGTGTAACTAACTACGCGGGTACATTAGTAGCAGATAAATTTGTAGCCATCAGTAATCCAGCTATGCTTGCTTTTAAACCTGAAGGCAAACCAGATTTTCAACGTGCAGTTGATAAAATACATAAATATGTAGAAGGTAGTTTGGGTGGCGTAGCTGAAGGCGACTTTAAAGGCATTGACAATACTCAAGAAGCAAAAGAATTCTTGCAAGAAGTATTAGATAATGCTGAAGGCTATGTTGCAATGGATACTGAAACAACTGCTCTATATCCTCGTAATGGTTATGTATTAGGTGTATCAATTACTTACAAATCAAAACATGGTAGGTATATTCTTACAGATTGCATGGATGAAGACTGTTTGTATTTACTACAACAAATTACTAATCAATTTGAAATTGTATTTCACAATATGAAATTTGACTATAAGATGCTTAGCTATCATCTTCAGTTAGACTTTAATCGTGATCGTGTGCATGATACTATGGTTATGCACTATGTGTTAGATGAAACCGACTCACATGGTTTAAAACAATTAGCATTAAAATATACTAATTATGGGGATTACGATGCCGAACTTGACGAATTTAAAAAATCATATTGCTCGCAGAATGGCATATTGCAAGATGATTTTACTTATGATCTCATTCCTTTTGATGTTATCAGTCGCTATGCTAGTATTGATACTGCTGTAACATTTGAGTTATTTCATAAATTTTTGCCTATTATTCAAAAGAATGATAAATTAAGATACGTTTATGAAAAGATTATGATTCCAGGCACTCTATTCCTAATGGACATGGAGGAAGTAGGAATTCCTATTAGTCAAGAGCGTATGGCTCAAGCCAATGTATTCTTAGATGAACAAATTGCCAAAGCTAAAGAAGCAGTTTATAGTTTTCCTGAAGTAAAACAATTTGAAGAAGACACTAAAAAGATTTTCAATCCTAACAGTGTTATGCAATTACGCGTAGTATTATTTGATTATTTAAAACTTACTCCAACTGGTAAGAAAACTGCAACAGGTGCTATTTCAACCGATGCGGAAGTTTTAGAGCAATTAAGCGAAGAACACCCACTTCCTGCTGCTATTCTAAAAGTTAGACAACTTGGAAAAATCCAAAATACCTATATTCAAAAGATTTTACCAGAACTTGATCGTGATGGTCGTGTTCGTACAAATTTCAATCTTATCTTTACTACTAGTGGTCGCCTTAGTAGTAGTGGCAAGTTCAATGCTCAGCAAATACCTAGGGATGATCCTATTATCAAAGGTTGTATTAAAGCTCCAACAGGTTATAAAATTGTATCGCAAGATTTGACAACAGCCGAAATGTATTATGCTGCTGTGTTGTCAGGAGATAAAAACTTACAAAAAGTCTTTACCAGTGGTGGTGACTTTCATAGTACAATTGCTAAAATGGTATTTAATTTACCCTGTGAAGTAGAAGATGTAAAGAAGTTATATAGCTCAATGCGTCAAAGCGCTAAAGCTATTAGTTTTGGTATTTTGTATGGCTCAGGTGCTAATAAAGTTTCACAAACTGTCAGCAAAGCTACTGGCGAATCATATCCAGTAGAACAAGCCAGAGAAGATATTAAAGCATATTTTACTAAATTTTCTAAATTAAAGCAGTGGTTAAATGAGAGAAAAACATTTATTGAACAAAACGGCTATACTTATAGTTATTTCGGCCGCAAGCGTCGTTTACCTAATGTATTTAGTAGTGATAAAGGTATTGCTGCTCATGAAGTTCGTAGCGGCATTAATGCTGAAGTGCAGTCTTTGGCTAGTGATATTAATTTGTTCGGTGCTATGGGTACTGCTAATGACATTGTTAGAGCCAAGATCGACGCTAAAATATTTATGCTTGTTCATGACTCGATCGTGGCAATGGTTAAAGACGAAGATGTGGCACAATACTGCGAAATACTAAAACGAAATACACAGCATGATTGGGGTTGTTCTATTCAAGGATTTCCAATTGGCGTAGATCAAGACATTGGAGATGACTACAGTTTTGGAAAATTCGAAGAATACTATACAGCTGAAGGATCTAGTCTTTCCCGTGTTTAGATTAAATGAAAAGAAGCCTGAAACAATAGATCAAGTTATTCTTTACAAATCTCAATATGCAGACATAGATTCAGCAGAAGAAACAGCTAATTATAGAGTAGTTGATGATAAGTCTATTGATAAA
>Ga0209188_1000866_pt1 | contig 26748 bp, 5 predicted proteins | sample C_130625_EF_Meta_FD_187307 | JGI IMG/M metagenome (GOLD analysis project Ga0209188, IMG submission 187307) | Freshwater microbial communities from Lake Croche, Canada to study carbon cycling - C_130625_EF_MetaG (SPAdes) (version 2) | ecosystem: Environmental > Aquatic > Freshwater > Lake | place... | reverse complement strand
CACAACAGTATCATCAGTATTAAGAACAGCAGCATATACCACAAGCAATATAGCTAATGTTGGTCCTGGTGATAGTGGAACAATCACATCATATTTAAATAGTGCTAACGCTGGTAGTAGAACACTAACAGCTAACTTAGACGGTAATGGTGTTTATAGCAATTTAGTTATATTCAATAATGTTGACTATCACACAGTTAATGCAAATATCACTGCTGGATTTTGGAGCGTGTTTTCTTCTAGGGCTGCAGGCACAGTAACTCAAGGTTGGAATGAAGTATACATAGCAGATTCTACCACAAGCAATACTAATACATCAGTTTGGTTCTACGATTCAAGTACCCCTGGTACTCCTACATTTAGTTCGTTATCGATAACTGCACCGGGATCTCCTAGTTATGCTTACTCAAGCACAGTGCCACATTATGATAATACTAATGCTTTTAATATTGGATTCAACTGTACAAAATTAAGTGGAAATATGTATCCAGTAAGTGATAGTTTTGTCACAGGAACAGCAGGCGGAGCATTTGCTGCACCCGCATCAGTAACATATGCTAATGCAGGTGTTACTACCCCATTAGCACAAAATCTATATGTAAGTTCGGGTTCACAAGCAGTATCAACTACTAGTAGCATAATCTCAGGATTTGGTGCAAGTACAGTTGGACCAAACGTCAACGTATTGAATAGTTATGCTACTGGAACACAATCATTTACTACAACATTAGGTGCTAATGTATTATACAAAACTGGAACAGTAAGTTCATCGTCAGTTATTCAAGAGGCCAATGTTTATATTGGATCAACTATTGGTGTTGGGTCTGGGCTAGCATTTAGGATATTAAACCCAGGATCAAGTAATACACCTTATTATACCGGATATGAAACAGCGTTTGATAGCCAATCAAGCGTATTAAGAATTTATGATGCTACCGTAGTAGCAAATGTATTAAAACACGACCAAACAAATTACTCAACAGGTTATTTACCAGTTGGTCCTAACTTAAGTTCCGGAAGAACTGGTACACAATATTTTACCTTCAAAGTTGTTAGAACATCTGTATCTAAATTTGATATAGGATGGTCAGGTAATATTGCTGGGTTATGGGTAGCATTACCGGGAAGTACGATTGACAATACTTCAACAGCAAATGGTTGGTTAGATATGACAGTTTCGTATGCTGGAGCAGGAGTTCCCGGTGCGAATGTAGCTGCGGGTGGCAATGGAAGTAACGGTTCTGCGTTGGGTGGAACAGCCCCGATAAATACAGTACAGACAAATAAATTCGTTACTGCAACGTTTGGAACTGTGAGTAGTTCTAGTACAGCGCAGAATGAGATTTATATAAGAATAGGATTAACGAGCGGACAAACTGTTACAACATTAGCATTGCAAGCTGCAAGTCACTAACTAAATCATGGCAATACCACAAGACCAAATTGTTGATTTACTATTTAAACAAGCGTTCGGCGTTACTAAAACCGACACGGCTGATAATAAAAGCCCTAGTAATGAATCAATACCTAGTCCTGCATTAATTCGCGGAGACACAATTTGGGTACAATCTAATCAAATACCAAATCCAGCTGCCGCAACTGCTAGTATAGTACAAGCATATTTAGGCGCAAGTGCAGTACAAACTGTAGCAGACAACACAACCGTTCCAATTGGTGGTATATATCCAACATGGAAAACTAATTTAACAACTTGGATACCACAAGAGTTTGGCGCTACTTATACAGTTCAAGTATGGGTAGACAGTCCGGGAGTAGCAAATCCAACACTAACAGGTACTCAGATATTTGCTGACGGTTCAGGTGGCACAGGACAATATTACTATAACTATCAATCAGGTGTACTTAACTTCATAGGGGAAACAATACCCGCCCCGCTTACTAGCGGTAAAGTATTATACATAGTAGGTTACAGATACATAGGTATAGTTGGTTTAACAAATTCACCTGCAGGCGATACCGGAGCAACAGGTGCGACCGGTCTAACAGGTGCAACGGGTATACAAGGAACAACAGGTGCCACTGGTGCAACTGGATACGATGGTGCCACAGGTGCTACAGGTGCAACCGGTGTAGTAGGAACAACTGGGGCAACTGGCGCAACAGGTTATATTGGTACTACTGGAGCAACTGGTGCTACTGGTTTCGTAGGAACTACTGGAGCAACTGGTGCTACTGGATACATAGGCACTACTGGTGCAACAGGTGCTACTGGATTAACAGGTAATGATGGTTCTACAGGTGCAACAGGCATACAAGGAACAACAGGTGCTACGGGTGCTACTGGCACACAAGGTAGCACAGGTGCTACTGGATTAACAGGTAATGATGGTGCCACTGGAGCTACAGGACTAACAGGCGACACTGGTTCTACGGGTGCAACAGGTACAATAGGTAACGACGGATCAACTGGTGCAACCGGAGCAACGGGTACTACAGGTGCTACTGGATATACAGGTACTACAGGAGCAACAGGTGCCACTGGATACATAGGTACTACTGGTGCAACTGGCGCTACTGGTTTACCTGGTAACGATGGTGCTACAGGTGCTACAGGTTATATAGGAACAACTGGCGCCACTGGCGCTACTGGTGTACAAGGAACGACTGGTGCTACCGGAGCAACTGGATATGATGGAGCAACTGGTGCTACCGGTGCTACCGGTGCAACTGGATATGATGGAGCGACTGGTGCTACAGGTGCCACTGGTGAATTTGGTAGTACGGGTGCTACTGGTGTACAAGGAACAACAGGTGCCACAGGTGCAACTGGTTATATAGGAACAACTGGCGCAACGGGTGCAACAGGTCTAACAGGCAATGACGGTGCTACAGGTGCAACAGGCATACAAGGAACAACAGGTGCTACAGGTGCTACTGGCGTTCAAGGAACAACAGGCGCAACAGGTGCAACTGGATACATAGGTACAACGGGTGCTACAGGTGCAACGGGCGAAATAGGTAGTACTGGAGCAACTGGTGCAACCGGATATATTGGTAGTACTGGAGCAACTGGAGCTACTGGTTTAACAGGTAATGACGGTGCAACAGGTGCCACAGGTGCTACAGGATATATTGGTACAACTGGTGCCACCGGTGCAACTGGTTTAACAGGTAATGACGGTGCAACAGGTGCAACAGGCGAAATAGGTAGTACTGGAGCAACAGGTGCGACCGGATATACTGGTAGTACTGGAGCAACGGGTGCTACTGGATACATAGGAACAACGGGTGCTACGGGTGCTACAGGTGTACAAGGAACAACGGGTGCTACAGGTGCTACAGGTTTAACAGGTAATGATGGCTCTACTGGTGCTACCGGCGCTACTGGGGTACAAGGAACAACTGGAGCAACGGGTGCAACTGGCTATATAGGAACTACAGGTGCCACAGGTGCAACTGGATATGATGGTGCTACAGGTGCTACAGGCTTAACAGGTAATGATGGTAGTACAGGCGCAACGGGTGCTACAGGTGTACAAGGAACAACAGGTGCAACTGGCGCCACTGGATACATAGGTACAACGGGTGCTACAGGTGCTACTGGATATACTGGTAGTACTGGTGCAACAGGATTAACAGGTTATGATGGTGCTACTGGCGCTACAGGCTTGACAGGTAATGATGGTAGTACCGGTGCTACTGGAGCAACTGGATACGATGGTAGTACTGGTGCAACAGGCGCTACTGGTGCTACGGGATATGATGGTGCAACAGGAGCTACAGGTGCTACTGGATATATTGGAACAACGGGTGCTACAGGTGCAACTGGCTTAGATGGAGCAACGGGTGCTACAGGTGCAACTGGCTATATTGGAACAACTGGTGCAACCGGTGCTACTGGCGTACAAGGTACAACTGGTGCTACAGGTGCAACTGGTTACGATGGAGCAACAGGTGCTACAGGTAATATTGGTAGCACGGGTGCTACAGGTGCAACTGGCTTAGATGGAGCAACAGGCGCTACAGGTGAAATAGGTGCTACAGGGGCTAGAGGTACCAGTACAAGTTTATTCTTGTACAAAGCAAACACTACTGCAACTTCAGGTGACCCGGGTAATGGAAATATTCTTTGGGATACTGCTACTCAGATTAATGCTACATCAATTAATGTCAGTCATTTAACTGATGATGGCACTGATATTGATGTGTTTTTGGGATTACTCACTACTACAGAAACTATCCTTATACAAGATCAAAATGATAGTGCTAACTATCAAGATTTTATTATTACAGGACCTCCTACAAGTGCCTCAGGATATTGGACAGTACCAGTTAATTCAACCGGATCAGGTGGTACTGGTACTACTAACTTTGCTAATAATCATTCATTGTTCTTGGCATTAGTTAATGGTATTCAAGGTTCTACTGGTCCTCAAGGAACAACGGGTGCTACTGGATACATAGGAACAACTGGTGCAACAGGTGCTACTGGATATGAAGGTAGTACAGGCGCTACTGGATACATAGGAACAACAGGTGCTACCGGAGCAACTGGCTTAGATGGTGCAACGGGTGCAACCGGTGCTACTGGTTATATTGGAACAACAGGTGCAACAGGCGCTACTGGCGTACAAGGAACGACAGGTGCTACTGGCGCAACAGGTTATGATGGAGCGACAGGTGCTACTGGCGCCACTGGCTTAGATGGTGCTACTGGAGCAACTGGCGCAACAGGCTTAACTGGTAACGATGGTGCGACGGGCGCAACAGGATATATTGGTAGTACAGGTGCTACTGGTGCAACCGGTGAAATAGGTAGTACTGGAGCAACTGGTGCAACTGGAGCAACCGGTGAAATAGGTAGTACGGGTGCAACTGGTGCAACTGGATATATAGGAACTACAGGGGCAACAGGTGCTACTGGTGTACAAGGAACTACAGGTGCTACAGGCGCTACGGGTCTTACAGGAGACACAGGTTCAACTGGTGCAACAGGAGCAACCGGTCTAACAGGCAATGAAGGAGCAACGGGTGCTACTGGATACATAGGAACTACTGGTGCAACAGGGGCTACCGGCGTACAAGGAACAACGGGTGCAACAGGTGCAACGGGATATACTGGAAGTACTGGTGCAACAGGTGCTACAGGTGTTACAGGTAATGATGGTAGCACAGGTGCTACAGGTGCAACTGGATATACAGGCACTACTGGTGCTACAGGTGCAACTGGCGTACAAGGAACGACCGGTGCTACAGGTGCTACCGGTCTCACTGGTAATGATGGTAGTACCGGCGCTACAGGTGCAACTGGTCTCACTGGTAATGATGGTAGTACTGGTGCAACTGGATACATTGGTACTACTGGAGCAACTGGCGCTACTGGTGTACAAGGAACAACAGGTGCTACTGGCGCTACTGGCGAAATAGGTAGCACAGGTGCAACAGGGGCAACGGGCGTTACTGGATATGATGGTGCTACCGGAGCAACAGGGGCAACAGGATATATTGGTACAACAGGTGCTACTGGCGCTACTGGTGTACAAGGAACAACCGGTGCCACTGGCGCAACCGGTGTCACTGGAGATACAGGGTCAACTGGTGCAACGGGTGCAACAGGATTGACAGGTGATAGTGGTACAACAGGTGCTACTGGATATATAGGAACTACAGGGGCAACAGGTGCTACTGGTGTACAAGGAACAACTGGCGCAACGGGTGCAACTGGCTTAGATGGTGCTACTGGTGCGACCGGCGCTACAGGTGCAACTGGCAATACTGGTAGTACTGGTGCAACAGGAGCGACTGGAGAGTTTGGTAGTACTGGTGCAACAGGTTTACAAGGAAGTACAGGCGCCACAGGCGCTACTGGATACATAGGAACTACTGGTGCTACTGGTGCGACCGGTCTAACAGGCAATGATGGAGCAACTGGTGCAACAGGTTATATAGGAACTACTGGTGCTACAGGCGCAACAGGTGTACAAGGAACAACAGGTGCTACAGGTGCTACAGGATACGATGGTAGTACAGGTGCTACCGGTCTAACAGGTAATGATGGCGCAACGGGAGCAACTGGGGAGATAGGTACTACTGGAGCAACTGGTGCTACTGGAGCAACTGGATATGACGGCGCCACTGGAGCAACAGGTGCTACTGGTGTACATGGAACTACAGGCGCAACGGGTGCTACAGGAGAGACAGGATCAACAGGTGCGACTGCTGCAACCGGTGCAACAGGATATGATGGTAGTACAGGTGCAACGGGTGCAACAGGTTATGTAGGTACTACAGGTGCGACAGGTGCAACTGGTTATGACGGAGCAACTGGTGCAACAGGTGCAACAGGTTATATTGGAACAACAGGTGCTACAGGTGCAACAGGTGTACAAGGAACTACAGGCGCAACAGGCGCAACAGGTGAAATAGGTAGTACTGGAGCAACCGGTGCAACAGGCGCTACTGGATATATAGGTACTACTGGTGCAACAGGCGCTACTGGTGCTACTGGATATGATGGTGCTACAGGTGCAACAGGTTTTACTGGCAATGACGGAACAACTGGTGCTACTGGCGCTACTGGATTAGACGGAGCAAGTGGTGCAACAGGTGCTACTGGTTATATAGGTGCAACTGGTGCTACTGGATATGATGGCGCAACCGGTGCTACAGGTATAGGTAATGATGGAGCAACGGGTGCTACTGGTATACAAGGAACAACAGGTGCAACAGGTGCAACTGGATACATAGGTACTACTGGTGCTACAGGCGCCACAGGTATACAAGGAACAACAGGTGCTACCGGTGCAACAGGATATATTGGTACAACAGGTGCTACAGGCGCAACAGGTGAGATTGGTAGCACTGGAGCGACGGGTGCAACTGGATATGATGGTGCAACAGGTGCTACCGGTACAGCAGGGGCCGACGGAGATAGATATGCTACTACTTCAACAACATCATTTACATTAGGTAATACTGGCAACCAGACTATTTTTCTTGCTGACTTAAATGTTGACTACTCAACTGGACAAGACATAATTGTTGCTTTTAACGCAGGTAATATCCAATATGGACTTGTAAATAGTTATAATCCTGGCACAGGGGCATTATTATTTACTAAAGAGACTTTCATTGGATCAGGTACATACGCTACATGGAGCGTAAACTTATCAGGTGCAGTAGGCATTCAAGGTAATCAAGGAACAACTGGTGCCACTGGATATGACGGTAGTACAGGTGCAACAGGTGCAACAGGCGAAATAGGAACAACAGGTGCTACTGGTGCCACTGGGTATGTAGGAACAACTGGAGCAACTGGAGCTACTGGGGTAGAAGGAGCAACTGGAGCTACAGGAGCAATTGGATATACAGGTACTACTGGTGCTACAGGTGCTACAGGGGTTCAAGGAACAACGGGCGCTACTGGTGCTACTGGATACACAGGAACAACGGGTGCTACCGGCGCAACCGGTGTTACCGGTCTAACAGGCAATGACGGTGCTACAGGTGCAACCGGCGTTACAGGTAATGACGGAGCAACAGGTGCGACTGGTGCTACCGGTCTAACAGGTAATGACGGAGCAACTGGTGCAACAGGTTATATAGGAAGTACTGGTGCAACAGGTGCCACTGGTATACAAGGAACCACCGGTGCAACAGGTGCAACAGGTACACAGGGAACAACAGGTGCCACTGGATTAGTTGGTGCAACAGGTTTAACTGGTAATGATGGCAGCACAGGGGCAACTGGAGCAACGGGTTATATAGGAACAACTGGCGCAACTGGCGCAACTGGCGTCATAGGAACAACTGGCGCTACAGGCGCAACAGGGTACGTAGGTACAACAGGAGCAACAGGCGCTACTGGATTGTCAGGCAACGACGGCGCAACTGGTGCAACTGGATTAGGTAGCACTGGTGCAACAGGAGCAATTGGCTCTACGGGTGCTACTGGTCCAGTAGCTGGTAGTAACACTCAAGTTATCTTTAATGACGCAGGTGATGCAAATGCTAGTGCTAATCTAACTTTTGATAAAACAACAAATCTATTGACGGTTACTGGAAACGCAAATGTAACAAACATATTAAATGTTATTGGTTCAGCAGGAACATCTTCACCTGTTACAGTAGAATACTTAGTAGTTGCGGGCGGAGGCGGAGGTGGATATGACGGCGGAGGTGGGGGTGGAGCCGGTGGATTTAGAACAGCGACCGGACTCTCAGTAACGGCAGGTACGCCTATCACAGTAACTGTAGGTAGTGGCGGAGCTGGTTCATCGGCGTCAGGCGGTGGCGCGAATGGAGGTCAAGGAACTAGCGGTATCGATTCTGTGTTTGGATCAATAACTTCAACTGGCGGCGGAGGTGGAGGTGGAAATAATTCCGGAACTCCATCTTTAAGAATTGGATTATCAGGCGGCAGCGGTGGCGGTGGAGCCCCTGCAGGTAACTACGGCTCAGGTAATACGCCAGCTACCACTCCTAGTCAAGGTAATAACGGCGGTATTAGTGAGCAAGTAGGCAGCTACGGCACTGGTGGCGGCGGAGGCGGTGCAGGAGCAGTTGGTGGAAATGGTTCATCCGGTTCTGGTGCAGGCGGCGCTGGAGTTTCTTCTTCAATTTCTGGTTCTTCAGTGACTTATGCTGGCGGCGGTGGAGGCGGTGGAGATACTCGCGGAAATCCCGGCGGCGCTGGTGGCGCCGGCGGAGGTGGCGGCGGTGGTGGAAGTAATTTAAGTCCTGCTGCTGCCGGTACAGTAAATACCGGTGGCGGTGGCGGAGGCGGCTGCTATCTCAATGCTTATGCAGCAGCTGGCGGCTCTGGTATAGTAGTCATTCGTTATTCAGATTCTTATGCAGCAGCATCAGCAACTACAGGGTCACCAACATATACGGTTACTGGTGGATATAGAATTTATAAATTTACTAGTAGCGGAACAATAACTTGGCCAGATACAAATCAAAATAGTACTAGTACTACAACCGGCGCTTTAGTGGTAGCAGGTGGAGTAGGAATTGCTAAGGATGTATTCATCGGTGGTAATATATCAGCTTCATATTTCTTAGGTAATGGTAGTCAATTGACCGGTATTACTAGCAGCGGTGGTGCTACAGGTGCTACAGGTGCAGGTGCAACAGGTGCAACTGGTTTAGGTAGTACAGGAGCAACTGGTGCTACTGGATTAGGTAGTACAGGTGCAACTGGTGCTACTGGATTAGGTAGTACAGGTGCAACTGGTGCAGCGGGTAATAACGGAGCAACTGGCGCTACAGGTCCGATTGCAGGATCTAATACTCAAGTCATATTCAATGATGCAGGTACAGCAAATGGTAGTGCTAACTTAACATTTGATAAGACATCTAGCGTATTAACAATCACTGGTAACATAATAACTGGTGCAGGCACTGGCGGCAATATCACCGGAGCTAATGTTTTAAGTGCTAATTCTGGTAACTTTGCTACTACTTTGAATGTTGTAGGTAATGCTAATGTAGGTAATTTAGGATTTGGTAGTGGTATAATCACTGGTACAGGTAATGTAACTGCCGGATACTTCTTGGGAAATGGTAGTCAATTAACCGGTATATCTACAAGTAGTAATACTATATTTAATGGCAATAGCAATGTAAGCATCCCGTCAGCAAATGGTAACATCAACTTAAGTGCTGTAGGCAACGCTAATGTTGTAATAGTTACTGGTACTGGTATGAATGTTGCAGGTACAGCGAATATCACTGGTAACATCATAACGGGTGCAGGCACAGGTGGAAACATCAGTGGGGCTAATGTTATAAGTGCAAACACAGGTAATTTTACTGCTAATGTAACCGCATCATATTTCTTAGGTAATGGTAGTCAATTGACCGGTATTACTAGCAGCGGGGGTGCTACAGGTGCTACAGGTGCAGGTGCAACGGGTGCTACTGGTTTAGGTAGTACAGGAGCAACTGGTGCTACTGGATATGATGGTGCTACTGGTGCAACAGGATTAGGTAGTACAGGTGCAACAGGTGCAACAGGATTAGGTAGTACAGGTGCAACAGGTGCAACAGGATTAGGTAGTACAGGTGCAACAGGTGCAGCGGGTAATAACGGAGCAACTGGCGCTACAGGTCCAATTGCAGGATCTAATACACAAATCATATTCAATGATGCAGGTGTTGCTAATGGTAGTGCTAACTTAACATTCGATAAAACTTCCAGTTTATTAACAGTTACTGGAAATATAGTAACGGGTGCAGGCACAGGTGGAAACATCAGTGGGGCTAATGTTATAAGTGCAAACACAGGTAATTTTACTGCTAACGTAACAGCAGCGTACTTCTTAGGCAATGGTAGTCAATTGACTGGTATATCAAGTGGTAGTAGTTCTAGCATTAGCAACGGAAATAGTAATGTAAATATAGCTACTGCTAACGGCAACATCACTATGAGTGCTGTTGGTAATACAACACTAACAGTAACTGGCACCGGTGCTAATATAGCCGGTACAGCAAATATCTCTGGTAATTTAACTATAGGGTCAGCAACAGGTGGTAACTTGTCTGGTGCCAACGTCATTAGTGCAAATACAGGTAATTTTACTGCTAATGTAACAGCAGCATACTTCTTAGGTAATGGTAGTCAATTAACTGGACTAACTAGTTTTTCAGGCGCTACAGGCGCAACAGGTGCAACAGGCAATGACGGAGCAACTGGTGCTACTGGATTAGGTAGTACTGGCGCTACTGGTGCAATTGGATCTACTGGTGCTACAGGCCCAATAGCTGGTAGTAACACACAAATCATATTTAATGACGCAGGTGTTGCGAATGGTAGTGCTAATCTAACATTTGATAAAACAACTAATGTATTAGCTGTCACTGGTAATGTTAGTGCTACTTACTTTATTGGTAATGGTAGTCAACTAACTGGCATATCAAGTAGCGGGGCAAGTATCAGCAATGGAAATAGTAATGTAAATATCCCGGCAGCTAATGGCAACATCACTATGAGTGCCGTTGGTAATAGTAATGTAGTAGTGATAACTGGTACTGGTATGAATGTTGCAGGAACTGCAAATATCTCAGGCAATCTGACATTAGGATCAGCTACCGGCGGTAACTTATCTGGCGCTAATGTAATATTTGCAAACATATTTACATCTAACGTAACAACAGGTACTGCACCTTTCGTTGTTAATTCAAACACAGTAGTAGCAAACTTAAATGCTAACTTACTTAATGGTTATGATACAGCAACAGCAAATACAGCAACTACAATCGCAGTAAGAGATGCAAACGGTAATATAAGTGCTAACTTCTTCATAGGTAATGGTAGTCAATTGACAGGAGTAGGTAGTGCAGGATCACTATCAAATGGTAATAGTAATGTAAACATTCCAGTTGCCAATGGTAACATCACACTTAGTGCTGTAGGTAACGCAAATGTAGTAGTAGTAACTGGTACTGGTATGAATGTTGCAGGTACAGCGAATATCACTGGTAATCTAACATTGGGTTCAGCTACAGGTGGTAATTTGACTGGTGCTAATGTCATAAGTGCTAATACAGGTAACTTCAGTGCTAATGTTAATGCTGCATATTTTATAGGTAATGGTAGTCAATTAACTGGTATTACAGTGAGTGCAGGAACATCTATAACTAACGGTAATAGTAATGTAAATATTCCATCTGCTAACGGTAATGTCAATATCAGTAGTGCAGGTAATGCGAATATAGTAGTTGTCACCGGAACCGGTGCTAATATCAACGGTACTGCTAATATCACTGGTAATGTAGAATTGTCAGGTGCGAACGTATCATTAGGTAATGTTGGTAATTTACACATCACCGGAGGAACTGCAAACCAAGTATTAAGCACAGATGGTTCTGGAACATTGACGTTTAAAACCGGTTCTATAACTATAGTAGGAAGAAGTGGCAATATTTCAATACCGGTAATTCTTAGTTGATAAATACTAATTGACACATAAGTATTAAACATGGCAACAAATTATTTCCCTTTAGTCGCTAACGCAACAGCAAACACTATAAATGAATTACCTTCCGGAGATAATCTTGATTTAACCGGAAGTAATATAGCCAATGCTCAAAATATAACAGTCGTTGGTAATGTAACTTCAGGTAATTTTGTAGGTACTTTGGCAAATGGTAATAGTAACGTAAGTATTGCTACAGCTAATGGCAATATCAACTTTAGTTCAGCTGGTAATGCAAATATAGCAATTGTCACTGGTACTGGCTTTGCTATAACTCCTAATACAGTCTCAACATCAAATGCAACTGGTGCATTAACTGTAGCTGGCGGTGTAGGTATATATGGTAATACATATATAGGTGGAATACAAATAGGAGTAACTCCGGCACCGTCTACAGTAGAATATCTAATAGTAGCAGGTGGTGCTGGTGGCGGCACTATTGGTGGCGGCGGCGCAGGTGGACTATTAACTAACACAGATTTTGCAGTAAGTAATGCAGCACCATATACTATCACAGTTGGTGGTGGTGGCGCACAACCTACTTCCCCTTACACTAGGGGATCAAATGGAGCAAATACTGTATTTGGAGCATTGACTGTAGTGGGCGGTGGTTCTGGTGGCGGATACAATCAAAACATGACCGGTGCTGATGGCGGATCGGGCGGTGGCGGCGGCACAAATTATGACAGTAATCTTACCAATGTAGGTGGTAAAGGTATCTATCCGGGTTCTACCTACATAAGTGCTACTAGACAAGGTTATAATGGTGGAACAGGTGGTCCAGGAAACTGGACAGCAGGTGGAGGTGGTGGCGCAGGCGGGCCAGGTGGTACTGGTAACTCTACGGTTGGTGCTGGTAATGGCGGTGTGGGTGTACTGAGTTCTATCACAGGTACCAGTTACTACTGGGCTGGTGGCGGTGGCGCAGGTAATGCGAATAATTCCGGAGTAGGTCCAGGTTACACTAATGGTGGAAATGGTGGCGGACAAGCAGGCAATTCCCCAACATTGGGAACTATGGGTACCGGCTATAATAATGCCACTACTAGTGGTGCTGGACAAAATACAGGTGGCGGTGGTGGTGGACAAGCACCGACTGGTGGTTATGCAGGTGGCATGAATAATCAAGGTGGTTCAGGTATCGTAGTCATGCGCTATCCTGACATATATGCAGCCCCTTCAGCAGTTACAGGTTCACCTATTGTCACAGTAGCAAGTGGCTATAGAACATATATATGGACAAGTAGTGGAAGTGTTTCTTGGGAAGGATTGATTCCAGGCGTCATCACTTCAACTCCAAGTACAAGTACAAGTACCGGTTCATTAGTAGTTCAAGGCGGCGTAGGTATTGCTGGCAATGTCTATGTAGGCGGCAATGCTAATATTAGCGGCAATGCCAATATTAGTGGTAATGCTAATATTAGTGGTAATGTAATTGCCCCGTACTTTATAGGTAACGGTAGTCAATTGACTGGTATAACAGTTGCGGTAGATACTATCAGTAATGGAAACAGTAACGTAAACATCCCATTCGCTAATGCTAATATCAACTTCAGTTCAGCAGGTAATGCTAATATAGCAGTAATTACTGGTACTGGATTAGCAATTAATGCAGCGACTGCGGCAACTTCAAACACTACTGGTGCATTAACTGTCTCAGGAGGTGGAAGTATATATGGTAATCTATATGTTGCTGGACTTGTCGCTGGTGGCCCTCCTCCTACTGTTGAATACTTAGTAGTCGCAGGTGGTGGATCAGGTGCTAGTGCTCCTAATATCGGTGGAGGCGGTGGTGGTGCAGGGGGTGTTGTCACAAATGCAGGATATACTGTGACAGGAGGCACCCCCATCACAGTAACAGTTGGTGCCGGTGGCACTGGTGTTACTAGTGGTGGCGGCAACAAAGGTTCAAATTCTGCTATCAATCCAGCGTATTATGGAATTTTTAATGGTAGCAATCAATATCTAACTGTTGATTCTAGTGCAGCATTGGCTTTTGGTACTGGAGACTTTACTGTTGAGGGTTGGGTTTATCTCACATCAGGTTCTACATATCAATTTTTAATGGGGTCAAGTGCTACTGGTGGCATGATGATTGCATTTAATGTAACTAATGGGGGAACACAGACCATTGCTGTGGGAAATCATAATGTAGCTTGGGTGTTAAATTTCGGTAATAGTATTTCAATACCATCTGCTACTTGGACCCATGTTGCAATAACAAGATCGGGAACAACAAATAGAGCATTCATCAATGGAGTACAACTTGGTTCAAACATAACAGACTCTACTAGCTGGGCATTTACAAGTAATAGTCCGTATATTGCTTATCATGCAGGTATTTTTCTTAATGGAAATATATCTAATCTACGAATAGTAAAAGGTGTATCAGTTTATACTGGTAATTTTACTGTACCAGGGAATCCTTTAACAGCTACACAAAGCGCCGGTACTAATATCAGTGCTATTACAGGTACACAAACTAGTTTATTGACATTACAAAATGCTACCATTATAGATAATAGTACTTTTGCGACTACTATCACTAATACTGGATTAGTAACTACTTCAACAACTAATTCACCATTAGCGTCAGTATTAGCTATTGGTGGTGGTACTGGTGGATTCTATAGTCCATATACCAGCGCATCAGCGGGTGGTTCTGGTGGTGGTGCAACATGGAACGGCAGCGACACCACTACATATGGTGCGGGAAATCAACCCGGTAGTGCTAGCGGTGGTCTAGGTAATCGAGGTGGCGTAGGCGGCTCTAGTTATTCTGGAGGTGGTGGTGGAGGTGCAGGGGCCGTCGGCGGCGCAGGTAGTGGTACAGTCGGTGGAAATGGTGGTGCAGGAACAGTATCAACGATCATCACTACAGCACAAGCTACCACTTACTCAGTAGGACAAGTAGTCAGTACTAGCGTATATTTTGCAGGTGGCGGTGGCGGAGGTGGTGCTAATGGCGCCGGTGGTTCAGGTAGCAACGGCGGAGGCGGCGCAGGTGGTAATAATTCAAATCAGAGTGGAACTTCTGCCTTAGCAAATACCGGTGGCGGTGGCGGTGCCTCTTCGTATGGTAGTGGCACTGGCGGCAACGGTGGTAGTGGTGTAGTCATCGTTCGTTATGCAGATACATATGGCGCAGCACTTAGCACGACAGGTAGTCCTTCAGTAAGCGTAGCAAATGGATATAGAACATATATCTGGACCAGTTCTGGATCAATAACTTTCCCTACATCATCTTCAACCTCAAGCACAAGCACAAGTACTGGTTCACTAGTAGTCGAAGGTGGCGTAGGTATTGCTGGTAATATCAATGCCGGTGGCAACATAACTGCACCATTCTTCATAGGTAATGGTAGTCAATTGACTGGTATCGCAAGTGGTAGCAGTTCAAACATCAGCAATGGCAACAGTAATGTAAACATCCCAACAGCCAATGGCAATATTAATTTTAGTGCGGTAGGTAATAGTAATGTAGCAGTTATCACTGGTACTGGAATGACAATTACGCCTAATACCGCAGCAACGTCAAATACGACTGGTGCATTAATCGTGACAGGTGGCGGAAGTGTATATGGTAACTTATATGTTGGAGGACTTGTTTCTGGTCAACCCCCCGCCCCTTCTACAGTAGAATATCTAGTAGTTGCCGGTGGAGGTGGAGGCGGCGCTGGCGTAAATGGATCTAATCAAGGTGGCGGTGGCGGTGCCGGTGGATTCTTAGCAGGTAGTTCTTTAGCCGTAACAGCTGGAGCTCTCTATACTATCACTGTAGGTAGCGGAGGTCCGGCTCCTAGTGCATCTATTGGAACAAATGGAGGAAATTCATCTTTCAATGGGATAGTGTCATCAGGCGGCGGCGGAGGTGGTTACAGCGCAGCCGGCGCTGCTGGTGGTTCTGGGGGCGGTGGTGGTAACGGCGGTGGCGGTGCAGGAACCATCGGGCAAGGAAATAACGGCGGGTCTTCGCCAAATTCTGGTTATGGTGGAGGTGGAGGTGGCGCTGGCGCAGTTGGAAGCTCATCTAACGGAATTGGAGGTATTGGCCTAACATCTTCAATTACAGGCACCCTCACTTATTACGCCGGAGGCGGTGGTGGTGGTAACGGTAATGGTGGTAATCCCGCTGGCGGTTTAGGTGGTGGCGGACAAGGAAGCCAAAGTGGTGGTTCAGGTCAAACTGCAGGTACAGCAAATACAGGCGGTGGTGGCGGTGGTGGGCAAGGAAACGGTGCTGCAGGTGCTGCTGGCGGTTCTGGTATAGTCATCGTTCGTTATGCAGATACATACGCAGCAGCGGCAAGCACTACAGGTAGTCCATCAATAAGCGTAGCAAATGGATATATAACATATATCTGGAACAGTTCTGGATCAATAACTTTCTCGTCAAGTGCCCCGACCACAAGCACAAGTACGACTACTGGTACATTAGTTGTTGAAGGTGGTATAGGTGTTGCTGGTAATGTCTATTCAGGCGGCAATGTATCAGCAACATATTTCTTAGGTAATGGTAGTCAATTGACTGGTATCGCAAGTGGAAGCAGTTCAAACATCAGCAATGGAAATAGTAATGTAAATATAGCTACTGCAAATGGAAATGTAACTATCACAGCAGCGGGTAATACTACTATGACTATCACTGACACAGGTGTCAATGTCTCAGGTACTGGTAACTTCAGTGGTAATCTAAATGCTGGCAATGTCAATGCTGGTAATCTAATTACAGCAAATTACTCATCTGCGGTACTAGTGACAGCAGCACAACCAAATATAACGAGTGTAGGTACCCTAACTAGTCTATCAGTCACGGGTAATGCTAATGCAGGCAACTTCATTGGTGCATTGGCGAACGGAAACAGTAATGTCTATATCGCAACGGCTAATGGTAACGTGACTGTAGCGGCTGCCGGTAATACAACATTGACTATCACTGACACAGGTGTCAATGTAGCAGGTACATTGAATACAGGAAGTGGTAACATTAATACTACTGGTAATGTCAGCGGTGCATTCTTCATAGGTAATGGTAGTGCTTTAACAGGTGTAACAGCATCATCTGTTGGTAGTTTTAGTAATGGTACAAGTAATGTTTCTATACCGGTAGCTAGTGGTAACGTACTTGTATCTGTATCAGGTACTGCCAACGTAGCAACATTCACTGGTAACAGCATGAACGTATCTGCTAATGCTAACATTGTTGGTAATCTTGTTGTACAAAGTGGTAACGTCACGATTGGTTCTGGTACCGGTGGTAACATTGCAGGAGCAAATGCTATAACATCAAACAGTTATACAGCAAACGGTGTTGTTACTGGTAATGCTAACGTGACTACAGTCACGGGTGTTATGGGTATTAGGTCAATAGCATCTACTTATACAGATAACTCGGCAGCAGCCGCAGCAACAATTGCCAATGCTGCTATACATGCATTTGGTGTACCAACGTTAGCCGCAGCTAATACAACAGTTACATTCACTAACGCAGCAACATTTTATATTCCAGCAGGTCCAACTGCTGGTACTAACGCAACTATCACTAACCCATACTCATTGATGGTTGGTGGTAATGCTCGTTTCTTTGGTAACATCATTGGTACAGTAGCAAATGGTAACAGTAATGTATACATTGGTGCTGCGAATGGAAATGTGACTATAGCGGCAGTTGGTAATACAACATTGACAGTTACTGGTAATAGTATTAACGTAGCGGGTACTGTAAATGCTACATTTTTCACAGGAAACGGTGCTGGATTAACCAACGTGGGCAATGCACAAGCTATAGTGAACGGAAATAGTAATGTTAATATTCCGTCAGCTAATGGAAACATAACACTTAGTGCTGTTGGTAATGCTAACGTGATGGTAGTAACTGGCACTGGTGCCAACATTAACGGAACAGCAAATATTACAGGTAACTTATCAGCAGGTAATATCCCAGTAGTAGCAAGTGGTAATAGTAATATTACATTAACTAGTAATAGTAATATTTCTATGTTTACAGCAGGTAACGCAACTGCTCAATTTGTAGTTACTACAACTGGTGCTAATATACCTGGTACGTTAACAGTTGGTGCAGCTGGTGGCGGTTCTATTACTGGTGGCAATCTTGTCAGTGCTAATATTTTTCAATCAAACAGTTATACAGCAAATGGAGCAGTCACTGGTAATGCTAACGTAGCAACGGTTACTGGTGCATTAGGTGTTCGTGCAATATTCTCTACTTACACTGATAACTCAGCAGCCGCAGCAGCAACTATTGCTAATGCTGCAATACACGCATTTGCTGCACCAAACTTAGCAGCAACTAACACTACTGTTACATTCACCAACGCTGCAACAATGTATATCGCAGGTGGTCCAGTAGCTAACACGAACGCAACTATTACTAACTCATACTCATTGATGGCAGGGGGTAATGCTCGTTTCTTTGGTAACATTATTGGTACATTAGCAAATGGTAATAGTAATGTGGCAATTGCTACTGCAAACGGTAACGTTGTTATAGCAGCAGTTGGTAACTCAACACTAACAGTTTCTGGCACAGGTATAAATGTTGCAGGTACAGCAAACTTCAGCGGTAACTTTACTGCTGGTAATATACCAACTATATCAAGTGGTAATAGTAACATTACTATAACTTCAAATGCTAACATTTCTATGTACACAGTTGGTAATGCAACTGCTCAGTTCGTAGTAGCAACCAACGGTGTCAACGTAGCCGGATATGCTAACGTAGTTGGTAATGCTAACGTTGGTAACATAGGTGCAACACAGGGTATATTCGCTACAAGTGCTAATATTCCATTAATTAACAGTGGTAATAGTAACATTACTCTTACTGCAAACGGTAACGTTTCTACCTTTATTACAGGTAATGCAACCGCGCAGTTCGTAATTACCGCAACCGGTGCTAACATTGCAGGTACTGCTAACGTTGTTGGTAATGCTAACGTTGGTAACATAGGTGCAACACAGGGTATATTCGCTACAAGTGCTAATATTCCGTTAATTAATAGTGGTAATAGTAATATTACACTAACTAGTAATGCTAACGTTTCAACATTTATTACAGGCAATGCCACCGCGCAATTGACCGTATTTGCAACTGGTGCTAACATTCCAGGTACTGCTATCATTGGTACAGCAGCCAACGTACCATTAATTAATAGTGGTAATAGTAATATTACGTTAACTAGTAATGCTAACATTTCTACATTCATTACTGGTAACGCTACGGCACAGTTGACCGTATTTGCAACTGGTGCTAACATTCCAGGTACAGCTATCATCGGTACAGCAGCTAATGTACCAATAATACAAAACGGCAATAGTAATGTATCAATAGTAGCTAATGCCAACATCAACTTTGGTGTCACTGGCACTGCCAACGTAGCATCAATCACAGCAGCAGGCATCATAACTACAGCAGCTAATGCAGCAATTTCATCTAATAGCTTTACTGCAACAGGTGCTGCATTTGGTAACGTCAACACAGCAGCAGCATTGAGTAATTTAGGGTTCAGATCAGTCGCAGCAACCTATACTGATACAGCAGTAACAGGTACACAAGCTAATGGTGCAATACATTATATTGCAACACCTACGATCACCGGTGGCACTAACGCCAAGACATATACAAATATGGCTACGTTTGCTATTGCAGGTAACGTCACAGCAGGCACTAATGCCACAATAACAAACAACTACGCACTTTTTGTAGGTGGCGGTAACAGTTTCTTTGGTGGTAGTATTGTAGGTGGTCCATATGCAAATGGTAATAGTAATGTAAATATTCCAGCAGCAAACGGCAATGTTAACATATCAGCAGTTGGCGTTGCTAACGTATTAGTTGTTACTGGTACTGGTGTTAACGTAGCGGGTACACTAAACACTGGCACTGGTATTATTACAACAACTGGTAACATTACCGGTGGTAATATTATTGGTATCGTAGCTGCTGGTGCAAATGCTATAACTACAACTGGTAACATTACCGGTGGTAATATTATTGGTATCGTAGCTGCTGGTGCAAATGCTATAACTACAACTGGTAACATAACCGGTGGTAACATCATCGGTATTATTGCAGCAGGTGCAAATGCTATTACAACTACTGGTAACATAACCGGCGGTAACATTATTGGTATAATTGCAGCAGGTGCAAATGCAATATCAACCACAGGTAATGTTAGTGCAGGTAACGTAATTGTTACTACAGCAGCTAACGTACCATTAATACAAAACGGTAATAGTAATATTACTATTACTGCTAACGCCAACGTTTCTACATTCATCACAGGTAACGCAACTGCTCAGTTTGTTGTTACTGCAACGGGTGCTAATATCGCAGGTACTGCTAACGTTGTTGGTAATGCCAACGTTGGTAATATAGGTGCTGCACAAGGTATATTCACTACAAGTGCTAACATACCATTAATCAACAGTGGTACAAGTAATATTACACTTACGTCTGGTGCCAACATATCAACATTTATTGCAGGTAACGCAACTGCTCAGTTTGTTGTTACTACAACGGGTGCTAATATCGCAGGTACTGCTAACGTTGTTGGTAATGCTAACGTTGGTAACTTAGGTACAGCAACGGTAATCGCTACTACCGCAGCTAACGTTCCGTTAATCAACAGTGGTACAAGTAATATTACACTTACGTCTGGTGCTAACGTTTCAACTTTTATTGGTGGCAATGCTACAGCACAATTGACTGTGTTTGCAACAGGTGCTAATATACCGGGTACTGCTATTATTGGTACAGCAGCTAATGTACCAATAGTACAAAATGGTAACAGCAACGTATCTATTGTTGCTAACGCAAACATTAACTTTGGTGTTACTGGTACTGCTAACGTAGCATCTATTACAGCAGCAGGTATCATAACTACTGCGGCTAACGCAGCAATTTCATCTAACAGTTTTACTGCTACTGGTGCATCATTTGGTAACGTTAATACTGCTGCTGCATTGAGTAACTTAGGTTTCAGATCAGTTGCAGCATCATATACAGACACAGCAGCAACTGGTACACAAGCTAATGCTGCAATACATTATATTGCTACTCCAACTATCACTGGTGGTACTAATGCAAAGACATATACGAATATGGCTACGTTATACATCAATAGTAACGTTACGGCAGGTACTAATGCTGCAATAACAAATAACTATGCGTTATTTGTTGCCACTGGAGCAAGTTTCTTTGGTGGTCAGATTATTGGTAATTTAGCAAACGGAAATAGTAATATATCAATTGTACCTAATGCTAACGTTAATATAAATCCATCTGGTAATGCTAACATATTAGTTGTCACTGGTACTGGCGCTAACATTACTGGTACTGCAAACGTTTCTGGTAATGCTAACGTTGGTAACATCGGTGCTGCTCAAGGTATATTCACTACAAGTGCTAACATACCATTAATTCAAAGTGGTACTAGTAACATTACGCTTACATCTGGTGCCAACATATCAACATTTATTGCAGGTAATGCAACCGCGCAGTTCGTAGTTACATCAACCGGTGCTAATATTGCTGGTACTGCTAACATTGTAGGTAACACCAACATAGTAGCTAACTTGCGTGTAGCTGGTCAAGGTGGTTTAGGATACAACAGTACAATTGGTACTGCTACACAAACAGCAAACCGTAATAATATTGTTACTGTCAGTAATGTTACCGGTGCTATTACATTATTCAGTACCACTACTACTGCTAACACAGTAAATGTGTTTACAGTTACCAATACTACTGTAGCAGCAACTGATGTAGTTATAGTAAATCAACGTACTGGTACTGCTAATAGTTATATAGTCAGTGTGGCTAACGTAGCAGCAGGTTCATTTGTAATACAAGTTAACAATACATTAGCGGTTGCTGTTGCAGAAGCACCAATCATTAACTTTGCTGTAATCAAGACTGCTTAATAAAAGAATAAAATGTCAATATTATAACATGATTATAGACGGTTTTACTATTACAGGTGGATGGGTTATGACAAGTCTGCCAACACCATCCGTAAGTTATCTGGTAGTAGCTGGAGGAGGTGGCGGTGGCGGTGGCGTAACAAACGGTACCGGTGGTGCTACAGAGACAGGTGGTGGCGCTGGTGCCGGTGGATTTAGAACTGCCACTGGATTTATTGTAGCTACTAGCACGCCCTATACAGTAACTATAGGTGGCGGTGGCATCTCAAATACAGCTGGTACTGATTCTGTTTTTTCATCTATCACATCGACAGGTGGCGGATTTGGTGGCAAACTCGGATCAGGTAATGGATCAACAGGCGGTTCCGGTGGTGGTGGTTTTGAAGAAGGTGCTGCGCCCGCCGCCGGTAATACTCCTGCAACTAATCCAAGTCAAGGTAATGGTGGAGGAACAGGTTCAGGAATAACTTTTGGAAATGGTGGCGGTGGTGGTGGCGCGGGCGGGGTTGGTGGAAACGCTGGTGCAAGTGCCGGCGTAGGTGGTATTGGAGCAATATCTACATTGAGTACATCCTTTGTAGGAACTGCAAGTATTTCATCTAATACATCTCTGAATATTACAGCAGTAACAAGCGGCGTGATAAAGATAGGCACGCAAGTAACTGGAACAAATATTCCAGCCGGTGCTTACATTACTGCATTGGGTACTGGAACTGGCGGCATTGGTACATACACTATGAATGCTGCTGCAACAGCGACAACAACAGGCGTTAATATAACAAGCAGCGGCGTATACTATGCCGGTGGCGGTGGTGGTTCCTCGCGCCTTACTGCCGGTGCTCTCGGGGGTGCAGGTGGCGGCGGAGCAGGCTCTGCAAGTGGTCCCGGCAGTGCTGGTAGTACAAATACCGGCGGAGGTGGCGGTGGTGGTAGTGCTAACCTTAATGGTCAAGGTGGCACAGGTGGTTCTGGCATAGTTATTATTAGTTACCCAGATGCTTATGCTCCGGCAGTATCTGCGCCAAATGCTACATATGTAGTTGAGGGTGGATTTAGGATATATACGTGGACAACTTCTGGGTCAATAACATTCTAATTAATATAATTTAATTAATAAATACTTTTATAAGGAAAACAAAATGTCAATATCATATACATGGTCAGTTCAAAATATGTCATCTCAAGTGCAATTAGACGGTTATACGGACGTAGTTGTAGAAGTAGCTTGGAGTTGCACTGGCAACGATGGTACTTACTACGCAGCTATTTCAGGATTAACTAGAGTTACATTTGATAGCAGTTCTACATATACTCCTTACGCAGACTTAACCGAAGAACAAGTATTAACTTGGGTATATAGTTCTGGAGTAGATCAATCTAGTGTTCAAGCAGAAATTGATAATCAAATAGAATTACAGATAAATCCCCCTATCGTAATGTTACCTTTACCTTGGACTAATTAAAAATGATTTTATCCGACATGGCACTCACTGGTGGATTTACTATAACTCCGTCTCTCGTATCACCATCTACACTAGAATATCTAGTAGTCGCAGGCGGCGCTGCAGGTGGAGGTAGGCACGGTGGTGGAGGTGGCGCAGGCGGGGTATTATCAAGTTCATCACTGGCAGCGACTCTTGGAACTACTTACGCTATCACAGTCGGTGCTGGAGGTGCTGCGACAACCGAAGTGATTGGTAATAACGGTGTGAATTCCAGTATTACAACTGGTTATAGTTATAATTTTAATGGTAGTAGTCAATATCTAAGTATTGCAGATAACGCTGCATTTAACTTTGGTACAGGTGATGCTACGGTTGAGTTCTGGTTTAATTCGCCGGGCACTAGTAATAATTACCCGGGAGTCATAAGCAGTGTTGATTATAACGTTGCTGGTTCCGCTAGTATTAGATTTGATAATACTGGTTATAAAGGTAAAGCATTCATGTATATAAATGGTGGAGGTGACCCGGTCATTTCAAGTACATCTACTATTGCTTACAATACATGGAATCATATCGCTATCACCCGTACGGGGACATCACTAAAACTATACTTGAATGGAGTATTAGACACTACAGTAACAATGAGCGTATCATTGGGTTGGTATCTAAGCGCTGGCGGTATGCGTATTGGTCGTGGTTTTGATGTTGATGGTGCTAATGGATACTATCTTGGATATATATCAAATGTTAGACTAGTCAAGGGAGTAGTAGTTTACACAGGTAATTTCACAGTACCAACAGGTCCGTTAAGTTATACACAATCAGCAAATCCATTTGGTGGTAGCAATACTAGTGCTATCACTGGCACACAGACTAGTCTATTGACATTACAAAATGCTACTATCGTAGATAATAGTACTAATGCGTTCGCTATAACTAACAATGGCAGTGTTGTATTTTCTACTAGTGCTCCGTATGGTACTAGTATTATTTCAATTGGTGGTGGTGGTGGAGGTGTTTATCCTGCAATGACAGCAAATACCGGAGGTTCTGGCGGCGGCGCTGGCTCAAATACTGGTAGTCCGACTGGCGCTGCAGGAACAGCAGAACAAGGTAACGCTGGTGGCGGCAATACTCTTACTGGATCAAATGATACACGCCCCACAGGTGGCGGTGGTGGTGCAGGTGCTGCAGGTACTTCAGGAACTAATACAGTTCAATCTAACGGTGGTGTAGGTGTACTATCATCTATTACTGGTACAAGTTTATACTGGGGTGGAGGCGGCGGCGGAAGTATGTGGACTGAGAGCGGACCTGCTAGCGCAGGCGCTGGCAACGGTGGTTTAGGTGGTGGAGGCGGCGGAGGTTCTCAAAGTCATATCAGTTCTGCATCCGCAGCAGGTACAGGTGGAGGATCTGCTTTGAATTCAGGATCACCTGGTACACAAGGTAGCGGCGTCAGTACAACTTCTAATGGTGGCAACGGCGGCGCAAATACAGGTGGCGGTGGTGGCGGGTGTCCTCAATATTATGCACCATATAGCGAATATGGAGTTTCTGGTGCAGGTGGCAGTGGTGTTGTCATACTACGTTATCCATCTGGATTCGCTCTACCATCAAGTACAACAGGTAGCCCAACAATCACGGCTATAGGTGGTTACAACATATACACCTGGACCAGTTCAGGCTCTATAACTTTCTAAGGATATATAAATGTTAATAACTTCAGGAGTGACTATTGGATCAGGTGTGTCGTTTATTACATCACTTGCGGCTACAGATCCACAATTCAACTATGTCACCGCATTATTACATGGAGATGGTGCTAGTGCTGGCACGAACAACACATTCTTAGATAGCAGCACAAACAACTTTGCTATAACAAGAACAGGTAATGTCACTCAAGGTAGCTTTGCCCCATATGGTACATTGTGGAGCAATTACCTTAATACTGGAGATAAATTAACAGCCGCAGCATCTAGTGCATTTGACTTATCCGGCTCTACGTGGACTGTAGAATTTTGGATGTATTCATTAACTACTGTCACATCAGGTAATAATCTCCGCCTGTTAATGGCAGGCAGTAATGGTGACGCTGCTGGCTGGACTATAGGATATGGTAATGACGGAGCTATTGGTTTTGGTAGACCTTATAGCGGTAGTCCTACCGCTATCTATACTCCAGCCGGTACTATAGCATTAAACACTTGGTATCATGTAGCAATAGTATGTAATGCCGGTAGTGCAAGGATATATATTAACGGAACTCAAGCAGCAGGACCAGTAACGATATCATTACCCACATCAGCATCGCAGGCTTTACGAATTGGATACGATGATGTAGGCACAGTCAACTTTCAATATAACGGATATATCAGTAATCTTCGCATCGTTAAAGGTACAGCAGTCTACACTAGTAATTTCACTCCACCTACTGCACCATTAACTGCGATAACCAATACATCATTCCTTAGTTGTCAATCAAATAGATTCAAAGATAATAGCACTAATAATCTAACTATCACACCAACAGCTACCCCAGCTGTTCAAGTTTATAGTCCATTCGGTGCTACTACCGCTTACTCTAGTTCAGTTATAGGTGGTAGTGGATATTTCAATGGCAGCACAGATTATTTGACTACGCCGCAAAATGCAGCATTTAACCTTGGTACAGGTGCATTTACTGTTGAGGCATGGGTTTACATAACTGCAAGTAATGGAACAAATCAAAGGATTATTGGTCTCGGTGATGGAGCTGTTGGCGGTAGCACATATACAGGATGGACATTTAATATCAACAGTGCTTTGACACAACTAACTTGGTATAGATATGATGGAACAGAAACTAACTTGTTTGCTTCTTATACATTTTCTCTAAATACCTGGTATCACGTTGTTGCTGTTCGCAATGGATCAAGTAATCTGTCAATGTATGTAAATGGATCTAGGGTTTACAACAACGCTAGTGCCACTCTTTCATACAATAACGTAAATTCAAATCCATTGTATGTTGGTGCCGTCTATGATGGTTCTGACACCGTCAGTTGGAAATACTTCCCGGGTTATATCTCAAATATCCGTGTTGTTGCAGGGACTGCTGTATATGATCCAGCTGTCGCTACATTGACCGTGCCAACCGCACCACTAACCGCAATCACTAACACAAGTCTACTACTCAATTATACTAATGGTCAGATATACGACAATGCCATGATGAACAATTTTATTACTGCGGGCAATGCACAAGTATCAACAAGTATATTCAAGTATGGCACTGGATCTATAGCATTCAACGGAACCACAGATTATTTACTTGCTCCTAACTTACCGAATCTCAATTTTGGTACAGGTGATTTTACTATTGAAAGTTGGGTTTATTTTAATGGTGGTCTTTCATCTGCTCAATTTATAGCAAC
>Ga0209188_1000864_pt1 | contig 26835 bp, 34 predicted proteins | sample C_130625_EF_Meta_FD_187307 | JGI IMG/M metagenome (GOLD analysis project Ga0209188, IMG submission 187307) | Freshwater microbial communities from Lake Croche, Canada to study carbon cycling - C_130625_EF_MetaG (SPAdes) (version 2) | ecosystem: Environmental > Aquatic > Freshwater > Lake... | reverse complement strand
TTAAAAGAAGGGTGGCCATAAAAATAACCACTCCAACTACACCTGCAATTATTACATGAACAAATGTCAAAGAGGCCATATCTTCCTCTTGTCCACTGCCTTTCCTGACGCCTAAAAAACCCCACATGACAGCTCTCATAGATTTGAAAAACCGCATTACTTCATTTTCATTCGCCATTCAATACCTTATATTTTAGACGGTTTTACTTCACCTCTAACAACCGGTGTTGCTCCTTGAATCTCAAAAAATGTATAGGACAAAGTAATTGTCTTTACGTCCTTAGGTAAGTTTTTATCTACAACAAACATAACAGGCATTTGACGAGACTCTTTAGGTTGAAGAGTTTGTTGAGAAAAACAAAAACACTCTATCTTCGTAAAATGATTTGTTGCAACCTTAGGTGCATAACTTGGTATCGCTTGCGCAACAACAACTTTATTCTGTTCGTTTACAACCTCGTAGGTAATTTGATTCAACTCGCCAGGATGAACTTCCATGTAGTTTTTAACGGGTCTAAAGCGAAGGGGCCCTTTGGTATTGGAATCAAATTCAATCGTTATAGATCTTGTTAAATCAACTTGAGAACTGTCTTTTGCAGGCTTTTGCGCCCCAAATGCACGAATACCATACTCGTTTTTATTTGTTACAACATTAATTCCAGTAATCTCACAAATCGCTTTATAAGCTGGGACTAAAGCATATCCAAAACCGAACATAAATAAGGCTACTGAAAGTAGCCTTATAAGCATTTGACGATTAAGGGTAGTTATTGAAAACACTTTTAGTTATTTTTAACCAAAAATTATTTTTTTAAGAATAATTGCTACAAAAAAAGTTATGGCAATACTAATTAAGGTAAATGCCATTCTTTTATTTGAAGCCGATGTTTTTTCCATTTAAATTATTTAACCGTTGGAGGTGTTTCAAATGTATGGAATGGAGCAGGTGATGGAATTGTCCACTCTAAACCTTCAGCACCTTCCCATGCTTGTGCTTCAGCTTTTTTACCACCACGATATGTTGGTAAAACAACTGCTAGGAGGAAATATAACTGAGATAAACCAAATCCAAGTGCGCCAATAGATGCAACTGCATTAAAGTCAGCAAATTGAACTGGATAGTCAGCATAACGTCTTGGCATTCCTGCTAAACCCAAAAAGTGCATCGGGAAGAAGGTCAAGTTGAAGAAAACCATGGAAGCCCAGAAATGAATCTTACCGCGTGTTTCGTTCACCATGTATCCAGTCCACTTAGGTACCCAATAGTAAAAACCTGAGAACATGGCGAATAATGAACCAGCCACTAAAACGTAATGGAAATGAGCAACTACATAATAAGTATCTTGGATACCAATATCAATTGGAGCCATTGCACAAATCAATCCTGTGAATCCACCCAAAGTAAATACGAATATAAATCCAATTGCCCACAACATCGGAGTTTCAAAAGTCAAAGAACCCTTCCACATCGTTGCAATCCAATTGAATACTTTTACACCTGTAGGAACAGCAATCAACATCGTTGCATACATAAAGAATAATTGTCCAGTCACTGGCATACCAGTTGCGAACATATGATGTGCCCAAACGATAAATGACAAAATCGCAATAGATGATGTTGCATAAACCATTGAACTATAGCCAAACAGTTTTTTGCGTGCAAATGTAGGAATAACTTCACTGACAATTCCAAATGCAGGAAGAATCATAATATAAACTTCTGGATGTCCAAAGAACCAGAAAATATGTTGATACATCACTGGATCACCACCGCCTGCAGCAGCAAAGAAACTTGTGCCGAAATGACGGTCTGTTAACACCATCGTGATAGCTCCAGCAAGAACAGGCATCACAGCGATCAATAAATAAGCAGTAATCAACCATGTCCAACAGAACATCGGCATCTTCATTAATGACATGCCAGGAGCACGCATATTAAGAATGGTGACGATAATATTGATTGAACCCATAATGGAAGAAGCACCCATTAAGTGGATCGCAAAAATAGTCATATCCATTCCAGGACCCATTTGCACAGAAAGAGGTGCATAGAGAGTCCAGCCTGCAGCTGTAGCGCCACCTGGTGCTAAAAATGACCCAAATAAGAGCAATCCAGCGACAGGCATAATCCAAAAACTAAAATTATTCATCCTTGCAAAAGCCATATCTGATGCGCCGATTTGAAGCGGAATCATTAAATTGGCAAAACCAACGAAGGCCGGCATAATTGCGCCAAAAACCATAATCAAACCATGCATAGTTGTTAATTGATTAAAGAATTCTGGTCTTAAGAACTGAAGTCCTGGCTGAAATAATTCCAAACGAATTAATAAGGCCATCGTGCCGCCGGCAAACAAATTAACCAATGCAAAAATTAAATACATGGTTCCAATATCTTTGTGGTTCGTGGCAAATAGCCAACGACGCCAGCCATGAGGCATAGCATGTGCATGGTCATCATGACCGTGATGTGTATCGTGCGCTGTAGTAATCGTTGTCATTATTATTCCAATATATTTAATATGAATTTAATTTATTTGGCTGCTGCTCTTGCGGCAACAAAGTCACTTGGCTGTATCACTTCGCCTGTTTTGTTGCTCCAAGAATTACGTGTAAAGGTCATCACAGCAGCTAGCTCAGTATCAGATAATCGAGCCCAACTTGGCATTGCGTTCTTACCTTTAAGCAGAATTTGGTATTGACCTTCTTTAGGGCCTAGTACAACTTTATCGCCATCTAGAGCAGGGAAAGCGCCGCCGCCCTTGCCATTTGGCTGATGACAAACAGCACAATTTGCAGCATAAACTTTTGCACCACGATCTTTTAACTCTTCAAGCGTGTATGTTTTAGATGGGTCGTCAGCAAGAGCTGCTAATTCTTTTTTCTTGGCAGATACCCAAGTTGAATAGTCTGCATCTGAAACAACTTTCACAACGATCGGCATGAAAGCATGCTCTTTTCCGCACAACTCAGAACACTGTCCGCGATATGTTCCAATTTTTTCTGCTTTAAACCATGTATCTCTCACAAATCCAGGAATCGCATCTTGCTTTACACCAAAGCCTTGAACTGTCCAAGCATGAATCACATCGTCTGCAGTAGTGATTACGCGGATTTTTTTGTTAACAGGTACAACCACTTCATTGTCAACTTCCATCAAATAGGTATTTGATTTTTCTTCTAAGTTATTAATTTGCTCGCGCGGAGTGGATAAAGTTGAAAGGAAATTAATACCCTCACCCTCACCTTTGATATATTCGTATCCCCACTTCCATTGATATCCAATCGCCTTAATTGTGATATCTGCATTAGTCGTATCTTTCATAGCAACTACAGTTTTGGTTGCAGGCAATGCCATACCAATAACGATGATCAGTGGAATAATCGTCCAAATGATTTCAACTGTGGTGCTTTCATGAAAAGATGCAGGCTTGTGACCCACTGATTTTCTGTGCTTAATAATTGAATACAACATAGCACCAAAAACAACCACAAAAATGACTGTACAGATAATCATCATGAACCAATGTAGCCAATGAATATCTTCCATAATTTTGGTCACTGGCGCAGCAAAGTTCAACTGACGTACAGCTGGGCCACCTGGCATATCAGAATATGCAAAAGATAAAGGACTTAAAAGAAGGCTCAAAAAGCCCACAAAACAAAGTGAAACATTGCGCTGTAATTTCATTTTCTTCCCAAAATTGAAGATTTTTATAATTTGAGTTCTTATTATATTATTTTTTATTTACAAACTCAGGCTTGTATTGAATTCTGTTGTTTAAAATGTAAGTAATTACTAATTTTTATAGGTTTTTTTAATACTTTCTGGGGATATTCTTGTCACTCCAGGTTCTTTTTTTGGTACTTTCCAGGCATGGCCGTAAACAATTTCCATCGTCAAAACCATTTTTTCATTTTCTTGCACCATTTCACTTAATTGTTGGTTAAGAATTTGTGCATCAGCAAGTTGGCCATCGCTGTCATGTATAGCAAGTAAATCTTTTAATAATAATTCACTATTTTCATACTCTAAGTTCAAATATTCCATGTTCATGACAGGATCAGCAAAGCTAGATTGGATTAAAAGATCGCCGATCTCATGCATATCCGGTCCTATATGCCCCTGCATTAAACCTAAATGAAAATATTCCTTACCTGTATCAGGTCCTAAGTAATTAAACATCATCAGGCCTTGATTTCTTAGGCACTTACCAAGTTTTAAAAAAAATTGGGGGTAGTTTTCAATTTTTTGGCGAAGTGGTCCAGCCCAAACAAAATCAAAATCAGCCACATCAATCTCTTTTTCAATATCAAAATATGAAATCTTTTTTTTCTTAAAAAGATTAATGATGCTTAAGAAACTTCGATGATCATAACTTTTCTGATCTGACCATATCTCTGCATGAGGGTACTTTACGGAAAAATAATTAAAAGTACTTTGATCAAAATGCCCTATCAAAAGAATTTTTTTTGGGTCGATTTTTATAAATGGCAAATTTTGAGCCATTCTTTCAGAAATTTCTGACGTCAACCATGACCAAAATTGATTTTGCTTGATGTTTAAATGGTTTGTCATGCTCTGAATAATAACTGCTTTAAGTTTACAAATAATGCTCCGCGTATTGAACCAAATCATTCCCCTTTTATTTCCGAACTGTTGTGCGCTCTGCCAACTCAGACAGAAACATGCGATCTGTGGATCTTGCTTGTTTCAGCTGCGGAAACATTTAGTTCATATGAGATGCATTATATGTGGGACGCCCCATCCAACATGGGTTTGTAAATCTTGCCAATACGCAAAATGGTCTTTTGATCAAGCTCTGATTCTTTGCGATGAATCAAGTCGCTTGATACCATTGGTAAAAGGCGGTGATGAATTCGGTCAAATAAAGTTTCTCCCCGCGATTTTTTATGCTTGGGATATTTTTAATTTCAGAAAAATGCCACCTATTGATCTTTTAATTCCTCTACCAGAGCAGTTTGCTAAATCGAAAAAACGAGGTTTTTGGTTTGCTCTTCTTCTTGTCAAAAAATGGAGTCGACTAACAGGGACTCCCTACAATAAGAACTTAATTGGTATTAGTTCAACAGGTACTAAATACTCGGAAATCAATATGCCCTTGTATTATTTAAATCCAAGCTACTTAAATACTGAACTATTACAAAATAAAAGAATTGCGATTGTGATGCCATTGATGCAAAGTGAACGTGTTTTACATATATTAGCCTCGCATTTAAAAAACCATGGTGTGAGATGGGTAGCTTATTGGTGCCTAACTCGAAAATCTAAGAAGGATTATTTCTAATGTTTCATATTGTTCTTGTTCATCCAGAAATTCCACCAAATACTGGCAATGTTATTCGTCTTTGTGCAAATACTGGTTGTACACTTCATTTGATTGAGCCATTAGGATTTCAACTGGAAAGTACACAATTAAAAAGGGCTGGTCTTGATTATCATGAGTTTGCTAATATTCAGGTTCATCGTAATTGGGAAGAGTTTTTAGACTTAGAAAAGCCTACTCCTGATCAGCTCCATGCACTAACGACTAAATCTACTCATTCCTTTGGTGAGGCAAAGTTTCATCCAAATGAATATTTGATTTTTGGCTCAGAAACAAAAGGTCTTCCTCAAGAAATTCGTCAAGCAATCCCCAGTAAGAATCATTGGCGCTTACCGATGATGCCGAATAGTCGAAGTCTTAATTTATCTAATACTGTAGCGATTGTTGTCTATGAAGCATGGCGTCAAAACAACTTCATTGGAGGTCTATAGCTTTATTCTTGCTTGGGATCTCGTGACATGATTTCAGCAACCGCTTGTTGCGGTTTTAGTTTTTGATCTAGAACATTCACAACCGCTTGAACAATCGGCATCTCTACTTGGTGCTTATTGGCAAGCTCTAGAACGGCATGTGCACATCTAACACCCTCAGCAACATGGCCAAGATTCTGTAATATGTCTTGTAAGGTTTGTCCTTGTGCTAACGCCAATCCAACACGTCGATTTCTAGATAAGTCTCCTGTAGCTGTAAGTATCAAATCTCCAAGACCGGTTAAACCAGCAAAGGTTTGTGATTGAGCCCCCAAAGCGACTCCTAATCTAGACATTTCAGCCATCCCTCTGGTAATTAACGCAGCCCTTGCATTGTGTCCTAAATGTAGGCCATCTGCGATTCCTGAAGCAATCGCTAAAATATTCTTAATTGCTCCGCCTATCTCTACACCTATCACATCATCAGTTGCATAAATACGCATACTGCCATGATGGAAAGCCTGCTGTGCAATAAGGCATAATTCTTGACTGGAACTCGCGATAGTTAAGGCGCAGGGCATGCCTTTAGCGACTTCAATAGCAAAGCTCGGGCCAGAAAGAATACCTGCATTGACACCATTTGAAAGCGGATGTTGTGCAAAAACTTCAGCTAGGATTTCATGGGATAGTTTTCCATTGTCCGCATCAATACCTTTACACAGCCAAACCCAATATTTTGGAAATTTACCAAACGATAATATCTCTTGGGCAATTTCTTTTAACCCAGAAAATGGCGTTGCGATAACTAATAAATGATCGGGCTCATTTGACTTTACAAATATATCTTGCCAACAAGCATTGATTGTTAAGTTCCTTGGGAGCTCAATCCCAGGTAAATATCGTTTATTCTCGCCATCTGTTCGTAGGGCTTGAGCTTGAGTTTCCTGCCTTGGACACAAGGTAATTTCAGCCTTGTTTGTTGAAGACTTGGCGGTATGTATCGCCATTGCAGTTCCCCATGATCCTGCACCAATAATGGTAATTTTCATGGGGGTGTCAATAACTTCCATTGACTAGTTGGGTAGGATAATTCCTGAATCTGCAGTTTCGTTATTAGCAGCCATCAAGCGTTGTTCGTACAACTGATGGAAGTTAATTTCCGATAAATGAATTGGCTGAAATCCTGCTCTTCCAATGAGGTCAGCAATGTTTGATCTTAAGTATGGATAAATAATGCTTGGGCAGGCAATCGCCAACATTGGCTCAATTTGTTCTGCTGGAATATTTTTTAGTTCAAAAATACCTGCTTGTTGAGCTTCAATAAGAAACAGTACTTTCTCTTCTACTCTAGTTGTTACATTGCCAATCACGATGACTTCGAAGAGATCCCCTTGTAATTGACCAAATTGAATGTCAATCTGAATTTGAACATTGGGCTCACCTGGAGTTAAAAAAATATCTGGTGCATTCGGTTGCTCTAAAGAAATATCTTTTAAATAAAGTCTTTGAATCTGAAAGATTGGGTTTGTAGCTTCCTGCGAAGCGGAGTGATTTGAAGTTTCTGACATTCAATTTCCGATCTAAATTAATCAATTATTTTGTAGCAATGGGTCTAACTTGCCAGCTTTATCTAACGCGGAGAGATCATCAAATCCACCGACATGAAAATCTCCGATATAAATTTGCGGAACTGTTCTTCTACCGGTTCTAGTCATCATTTCTTCACGCTTGACTGGGTCTGAATCAATTAAGACTTTTTCAATCTCAGTGACTCCCTTTGAAGCAAGTAATTTTTCCGCCATTCTGCAATAGGGGCATACTTGGGTGCTATACATCAATACATTTGGCATATTTTCTCCAATTACTTTACCAATGGCAGGCCAGCAACATTCCAAGCTTTAATCCCACCCTCAAGACAAACAACGTCGGCATAACCTTCTTTTTGCAACTTTCCAACATAGGAAGCAGACTTTTGACCAGTTTCACAGACCAAAATAAGGGGAACAGACTTATCAAGTCGGATTCCACTCAAGTTTGTGATCAAATCTTGGGCATTTATTTGCCTTGCTCGGGCAATATGGCCAGTTTGATAGTCTTCAATAGCACGTATATCTATAATATTGGCTTTGCTACGATTTATTAATTGAGTTGCAATTGCTGGGGAAACACCTACTTTTCCTTGGATTAACCCCTGTAAATTAGGGGCTAAGAGCAATGCGCCACTTACAAGCATTAAAGCAAGTAAGATAAGATTATTTGTATTTGATATGAATTCCATTTAACAATTATAGAATGATGTTATGAAACAGTTAGTTCTTATTCGTCACGGCGAGTCCGCTTGGAATCTAGAAAATCGATTTACGGGCTGGGTAGACGTTGATTTAACGCCTAAAGGCGCCCAACAAGCCATTGAGGCTGGTCAAAAACTAAAGGCACAAGGTTATACATTTGATATAGCCTTTACCTCAGTTTTGAAAAGGGCTATTAAAACTCTATGGCATGTTCAAGAGCAAATGGACCTCATGTGGATCCCCACAGTTCATAGCTGGCGCTTAAATGAGCGTCATTATGGCGCTCTTTCTGGTCTAAACAAGGCTGAGACTGCAGAAAAATATGGTAATGAGCAGGTTCATATCTGGCGTCGCTCGTATGATGTGCCTCCACCGCTACTTGAGGAAAATGACCCTAGAAACTCCTTTTCTGACCCTAGGTATGCCAAATTAAAGCCAGAAGAAATTCCTCGAGGTGAGTGTTTGAAAGATAACGTTCAAAGAGTATTACCTTTGTGGCAGGAATCCATTGCTCCAGCGTTAAAGTCGGATAAGAAAATTGTCATTGCTGCCCACGGTAATAGTATTCGTTCTTTAGTCAAATACATTGATCAAGTTTCTGACTCGGACATCATGGAAGTAAATATTCCGAATGGGCAACCACTTGTTTATGAATTCGATGATAATCTAAAGCCTATTCGTCACTTTTACTTGGACTAAACCATGCGTCAACTATTTAAAAACATACTTTGGGTTTCATTTGGTGCCCTAGCAGGTGTTGTGGTGACTTGGCAACTTTCTGCTACTGCGCAACAATCAGCCTCACTCCCTTTGGATGAGTTAAGACTCTTCTCTACTGTATTTGGCAGTGTGAAACGTGACTATGTTGAGCCAATTGACGATAAAAAGCTCATTACGGATGCTGTAAAGGGTATGGTCAGTAGTTTAGACCCTCACTCAGCTTTTTTAGATAGTAAAGACTTTTCAGAAATGCAAGAGCAAACTCAAGGTAAGTTTGCGGGTCTTGGCATCGAAATTTCTTCAGAAGACGGTTTAGTAAAAGTTATGAATCCTATTGAAGATACGCCTGCTGCAAAAGCTGGTTTATTGGCTGGGGATCTGATTACTCGTTTAGATGACAAGCCAGTTCGAGGTATGACTTTAGACCAAGCGGTACGTAAAATGCGTGGTGAGCCTGGCACCAAAATCACTTTAACAATTTATAGAAAATCTGAGGAAAGAACTTTCCCAGTGACCATTACTCGCGCAGAAATCAAGGTACAGTCCGTTAAAAGTAAATTACTTGATAACAACTTACTCTGGATAAGAATTACTAGTTTCCAAGAACGTACCGTTCCTGATTTGGCAAAAAAAATGTCTGATGCTTATGCACAAAACCCTAATTTAAAAGGTGTGATTTTAGATCTACGAAACAATGGAGGCGGGATACTTCAAGGTGCTGTTGGAGTGAGCGCGGCATTTTTACCTCAAGGTTCAACAATTGTTTCAACAAAAGGTCAATCCAATAGTAGTAAGCAAGTTTTTAAAGCTGAGCCTGAAAACTACAAGTTATCTGAGTCCTCAGACCCTCTTGCTGGAGTTCCAGATGCGTTTAAAAAGATTCCGTTAGTTGTTCTAACAAACGCATATTCCGCCTCGGCCTCAGAAATTGTTGCTGGTGCGTTACAAGATTACAAACGTGGCACGATTATGGGTAAGACTACCTTTGGTAAGGGCTCAGTTCAAACAGTCCGTCAAATTTCTTCAGATACTGCTCTCAAAATTACAACTGCCTATTACTACACGCCTACTGGTAAATCTATTCAAGCCTACGGTATCAAGCCAGATATTGCTGTTGATCAAAATGCTGATGGTGACCCAAATGATGTTTTAATCTCTCGCGAGGTTGATAGTGAAAACCACTTAAGAAATAAGCAAAAGTCTGAAGATAAGCTCATTACTGATCGCGAGAAAAGACGTATGGATGAGTTGCAAATTTTGGAAGAAAAAAATGCAAAAATGACGCCTGAAGAAAAAGCAAAAGAAAAAGCTAAGAGGGCTCCTGAATTTGGATCTCCAGAAGACTTTATGTTGACTCAAGCGAAAGCTTATCTAACTGGCAATACAGTGATTCGCTCAAAATCAAAGCTTGAATAAGGTCTTTTAAAACTTATGGATGATCTTGAGCTTCTTCGCTATTCAAGACATATCCTTTTAGACGAGATTGGGATTGAGGGTCAAAAGCGGATTCATGACTCTCATGTACTTATCGTTGGTGCTGGTGGCTTAGGCTCTTCCTGCGCTCCATATTTGGCTGCAGCAGGAGTTGGAACTCTGAGCATCATGGATCATGATGTTGTAGAGTTAACGAATCTTCAGCGACAAATCATGCATACCTCGAATACGATTGGTAAACCCAAAGTGGATTCAGCGAAATCCATGCTACAACAACTAAACCCACTGATTAATATAATTCCAATTCAAGAAAAAGCTACTTTAGACACTCTACAAGATAGAATTGCTAATGTTGATATCGTGGTTGACTGTACAGATAACTTTAAGACTAGGCACTTAATAAATCAATTATGTGTGTGTCATAAAAAGCCTTTAGTTTCTGGGGCTGCAATACAGTGGGATGGTCAAGTGAGTGTTTATAACCTGCAAAATGATCAGGCCGCATGTTATGCATGTATCTTTCCAGAGGAGCAGTCATTTGAAGAAGTTGCATGCTCCACAATGGGGGTCTTTTCTCCATTAGTTGGCTTCATTGGATCGCTTCAAGCAGCTCAGGTATTACAACTGATTACACGCAGTGGTGAACCACTCATTAATCAACTATTGATGTGGGATGCCCGTCATAACTCGATGACCAAAATCAAACTAAAAAAAGAGCCACATTGTAAAGTCTGCAGTTAAGCTTAAACTTTTGAAAGCTCTGCAATCAGTTTTGCTTGGACTTGAGGCTCATAAGTCGTAAGTATTTTATTCAGGGCTTGCTGTAATTTGCCCATATCTGATTTAAGCAGCTCTCTTTTAACAGTCAATAATTGGCTTGCATGCATCGAAAAGTCAGTTAACCCCATAGCAATTAATAATCGAGTTAACTTAGAGTCGCCTGCCATCTCACCGCAAATAGAAACTGATTTACCCGCTTCTTGACAATCATGAATCACCTTATAAATCATACTCAAAATGGCAGGATGCATAGGATCATATAAATGTGCAACAGAACTATCTGCACGATCTATTCCCAATGTATATTGAATTAAATCATTAGTACCAATCGATAAAAAATCAAAGTATTTTAGAAATACTGGCAGAATAAATACTGCGGCGGGTAGCTCAATCATTGCGCCAATGCGAATTTGTGGGTTATAGGCAATACCACGTTCATCTAGTTGTTTTTTTGCTTGATCAATCAGTTCAAATGTTTGTTCAATTTCTTTTACTTGCGCAAGCATCGGTATTAAGATTTGCGCTTTGCCGTGAGCTGATGCTCTTAAGATTGCGCGTAATTGCTCTAAAAATATATCAGGCTCACTTAAAGACCAACGGATACCCCTTAATCCTAAAGGGGATATATCAGAGGTAATAGTTTCTACTTCAGTATCTAAGTTTTTATCTGCCCCAATATCAATCGTTCGAATATTGACAGGCATGCCATGCATGGCAATGACTGTTTGTGCATAGGCTTTATATTGCTCCTCTTCACCGGGAATGCCGTGAAGACGATTCATAAACAAAAACTCAGATCGAAATAAACCAATGCCTAAAGCCCCTTTAGTTAAAGCATCGTTTGCATCTTCTGGCATTTCAATATTAGCCATTAAAACAATTTTCTTGCCGTCTAATGTTTTAGTTGGCGTATGTTTTAAAAGCTGTAATTTATTTTTGGCTAATCGTAATTCCGCTTGACGATGACGATACTCATCTAAAATTATTTGTGGTGGATCAACAATGACTATCCCTCGATCACCATCGACAATCAGCCAGTCATCTTGATCAATCAGCAAAGATGCGTTTTTTACGCCTACTGCTGCTGGAATATCTAAACTTCTCGCAACAATCGCTGTATGGGAATTTTTACCACCTAAATCAGTAACAAAAGCACAAAAATTCAACTCTTTAAAGCGCAACATATCATGCGGAGCAATGTCTTGAGCAACGATAATTACTTCAGAATTTTCTCGATCTAATTTTTGATGTGATGTTATTTCCTCTTTTTTATTAGTTCCTTGTAAGGCAACTAATACTCTTTCTATGACCTGACGAAAATCTGCCCCACGCTCTTTTAAATAAGGGTCTTCAATAGTTTCGAAGTCTTCTAATAAATCATCTAATTCTGTAGTTAAAGCCCAAGCAGCATTAAATCTTCTTTTTTTAATGAGCTCAATGGGTTTTTTTTGTAACTCAGGGTCATCTAGAATTAATTGATGAACATCCAAAAATGCACCCATTTCTTCCGGTGCATCCTCTGGTAAGCTTTTTTTAAGATTAAATAATTCTTTTTTAGCAATTTCAAATGCGTCAAACAGTCTTTGTAACTCTTGCTCTTCTTCACCTTCCTGAATCAAACGATGATTGACTTCTAGGGATGCTGAGGAGATAGTAAGCGCTCTACCAATCGCCACCCCATTTGATACAGAAAGTCCAGAAATGACAAAAGTCATCCACCTTCTCCAAAATAATCATTGATCAGGGCTTTAATTGCATCAAAAGCCTCTTGTTCTTTTTCCCCTTGGGTTTCAAGAATAACTTCCGAACCAATACCTGCAGCAAGCATCATCACACCCATAATACTTTTGGCATTGATTTTTCTGCCTTTGCGCTCCAATGTGATTTCGCAAGGATATTGGCTAGCTAATTGCGTCAGTTTTGCTGAGGCTCTTGCATGTAATCCTAATTTATTAATAATCGTAATAGATTCTGATGGCATATAAACTCAATTATTCACTAAGAAATTTTTGTCACATCTCTAATTCTCATCACTCCTTGCTGTCCGCCTTGGAGTGACTTTTCAACAATCTCAGAAAGAGATTCATGACGATGACTAACTGCGCGTAATAGCATTGGTAAATTTACCCCAGTTAGTACTTGGATGTCACGTCCATGATTTGATTTATTCATTAGTCGACTAGCAACATTTGAGGGGGTTGCCCCCATAATGTCCGTTATGACGAGGACCTCATTTTCTGAGTGAAGATTATCCACTAATTCCTGTAATTTATTTAAAGTGATTTTTGCGTCTTCATGTGGAGGAACATTGACTGCAAAAATATTTTCTGGCACTTGACCATAAATGTGTTCAACAAACTCTAATAAAGCGCTTGCTAAAGGGGTGTGAGCGACAATAATGATTCCAGCCATGTTTAATGTTTCAGACTTTTTTCAAGTTGTTCAAGCCAAAATTTGGCGACGTTAAATCCTGTTTGCTGAGTAATTTCTACAAAACCAGTCGGACTTGTGACATTGATTTCAGTAAGATAATTACCAATAATATCTAAGCCCACGATATTCAAGCCTCTTTTTTCTAATATAGGCCCTATCGTTAAGGCGATTTCTTGTTCGCGGGGAGAGAGCGCTTGGGCAACACCTTTGCCACCTGCTGCTAAATTACCTCGAATATCCCCAGCTTGTGGAATCCTTGCTAATACATACGGTACAGGTTGCCCATGAATCAATAATAATCTCTTATCACCATCTTTAATTTCTGGCAAATATTTTTGTACCATCAAACTGCGGCGGCCGTATTCCCCAAGAGTCTCCACAATGCTACCAAGATTTAAACCATCCTGATTCACACGAAAAACCCCCATACCACCCATGCCGTCTAACGGTTTCACAACAATATCTTGATGCAATGCATGAAACTCTCTAATCTGTTCAAGTGATCGAGTAACCATCGTTGGTGCCACAAAGTCAGGGAACTCTAAGATGGATATTTTTTCTGAATGATCTCTTAACGAACTTGGATCATTCACCACACGAACACCAATTCGCTTCGCTTGGGAAAGTAACCAAGTGTTAGCTAGGTATTCAACATTAAAAGGAGGATCTTGGCGCATGATTACAGCATCAAAGTTTTTTAAGCTTTGCAATTGCTCATGAATAATATTAAACCAAGGATTTTTTTCCGCATCAATGGCAATCTGACTACATTTGGCATAAATATCATCATGCTTGACGCATAGGGTATTTGCTTCAGCATGGAAAACCTGATGACCCACTGTAAAAGCTGCTTGCATCATTGCTAAGCTTGAGTCTTTATATACTTTAAAAGTCTCTAGCGGATCAGCAATGAAAAGCAGCTTTAACATATCATTCGATATTAGGATCGGTTCGCTCTAGCTCTAAGGATGCTGCGAGTAGCGCCAAGCGTGCAACAACACCATATAAATAAAAACGATTGGGCACTGCACTGCCAGGTTTAGCGGTCACATCAGGAATCGCATTTTGTTCAAAAGCCAGTGGCACGAAGTGCATTCCTGGAGCATTTAATACCTCATTAGGTCCACGACCAGTATGCACGCGATAGAAACCCCCGACAACATATCGATCAATCATATAAACAACTGGTTCGGCAACAGCTTCATTCACTTTTTCAAAGGTATGTACCCCTTCTTGAATAATGATGTCATGTACCTCTAAACCTTCTTTAATGACACTCATCTTATTTCTATCACGGCGATTGAGCTCTTTTAATTCGCTCGCATCATGGATTGACATAATTCCCATGCCATATGTTCCTGCATCGGGTTTGACCACGACATAAGGCTTTTCTTTGATACCCATTTGCTTATATTTTTTAGCAATTTTTTTGAGTAATGCCGCCGCTTTATCTTGAAGCTCTTCTTCTCCAATGCGCTCATTGAAGTCAACGTTTTTTACTGTTGAAAAATAAGGATTTAATAACCATGGATCAATATCAACAACTTTTGTAAATTTCTTGATGACATCATCATATGCCGCAAAATGATGCGATTTGCGTCTCGTTGACCAACCTGCATGCAATGGTGGCAATACATATTGCTCATGAATATTTTTCAAAATATCAGGAACACCTGCTGATAAATCATTATTCAGCAAAATGGAGCAAGGATCAAAATCTTTTAATCCAAGTCTTCTGCCTTTTAAGCCTAAGCGTACTAAAGGCTCTAAAACCAAACGTTGACCATCTGGAAGGTCGACATTGGTAGGCTTTTTGATTTCTTCAGAAAGACTTCCTAAACGGACATTTAACCCTGTTTGTCTTAATATGGCAGCTAACCTAGCCACGTTTTGCAAATAAAACACATTACGAGTATGTCGTTCTGGAATTAATAATAAATTTCTAGCTTCAGGACAAATCTTTTCAATGGAAGCCATCGCCGCTTGAACAGCCAAAGGCATCATTTCTTGGGAAAGATTATTAAATCCCCCAGGAAATAAATTGGTATCTACTGGGGCTAACTTAAACCCAGCATTGCGCAAATCTACTGAACAGTAGAAAGGCGGAGTGTGATCTTGCCACTCCAATCTGAACCAACGTTCGATTGTTGGAGTAGCGTCTAATACCTTTTTCTCTAATTCGAGTAAAGGGCCAGTAAGAGCAGTAATTAAATGTGGGACCATCCTTCTATTGTATTTAACTTTTGCGAACTCGTACAAAATCTTCTTTACTCTTTCCAAAAGTAAAAAAAGGGCATCAAATGATGCCCTTAAAATACTCCAACTTCTAGGGGATATTACATTTCGTAGGCTGTTTCACCATGTGATGAGATATCTAAGCCTTCGCGCTCTTCTTCTTCAGAAACACGCAAACCAACTAACATATCAACCAATTTATAGCTGATATAGGCAACAACTCCAGACCAAACTAAAGTAGTTACAACTGCAGTTGCTTGAATAATCAATTGGCCCATCATGTCGTATTCTGGTGCTACAGCATTAGCAACATAGTCATAGATACCAGTTCCACCTAAAGATGGAGCTGCAAATACGGCGGTTAATAATGCGCCAGTAATACCACCTACACCATGAACACCAAATACATCAAGGCTATCGTCAGCTTTTAACATCTTTTTGAGACCTGTTACACCCCATAAACAGACAACACCGGCGATTAAACCAATAATGAGGGAACCCATCACACCAACGTATCCAGCGGCAGGAGTAATTGCTACTAATCCAGCAACTGCACCAGATGCGCCACCCAACATGGAAGGCTTGCCTTTTAATGCCCACTCAGCAAAGATCCATGATAAAACTGCTGCTGCAGTAGCCATCAAAGTATTTGCAAATGCAAGTGCTGCACCACCGTTAGCTTCTAAAGCAGATCCCGCGTTAAAACCAAACCAACCTACCCACAATAATGAAGCACCAACCATTGTTAATGTAAGGCTGTGTGGTTTAAATGGCTCTTTACCGTATCCAACTCTTTTGCCAACTACATAAGCACCAACTAAACCTGCAATAGCTGCATTGATGTGAACAACCGTACCACCAGCAAAGTCAAGGGCACCCTTTTGGAATAACCATCCTGCAGTGGCTAATGCTTTTTCAGCTGCGTCAGCATCTGTGAAGGCATCAGGACCTGGCCAGAACCAAACCATATGTGCAATTGGTAAATAACTGAAAGTAAACCACAAAACAGCAAATAAAAGCACTGCTGAGAATTTCATACGCTCAACAAATGCGCCCACTATCAAACATACTGTAATGGATGCAAAAGCTGCCTGGAAGACCATGTATGCTAATTCCGGTACTACGACACCCTTACTGAAAGTTGCGGCAACAGAATCAGGAGTCATACCCATTAAGAATAAGCGATCAAATCCACCAAAAAACGCATTACCCTCGGTAAACGCAATACTATAGCCATAGACTGCCCATAAAACCATGATGAGCGAGAATACTACTAGACATTGCATTAACACGGAGAGCATGTTCTTTTTTCTGACTAAACCACCGTAGAACAAAGCCAGTGCTGGAACAGACATCATAATGACCAATGCCGTGCAGACTAATAACCATGCAGTGTCACCCTTATTAGGAACAGGTGCCGCCGCTGGCTCAGTTGCTGCAGCAGCTGCAGGAGCAGCGGCAGGAGCAGACACAGCTGGTGCCGCTTTATCTTCAGCAAATGCCATTGAGGTTGGGGCTAATGATGCAGCTCCAAAACTCAATAACAATGCGCCTGAGACAATTAATTTTTTCATCCAATGTTTCATTAGTATTGCTCCTCTTTATAGTGCCGCCGCGCCGGTTTCACCGGTACGGATACGCACAACTTGCTCAACAGGGGTAACGAAGATTTTTCCGTCGCCGATTTTTCCAGTTCTTGCAGCAGTCTCGATGACTTCGATAGCGCGATCGACTAAATCGTCGCTAACTACAGCATCAACTCGTACCTTAGGAAGGAAATCAACAACATATTCAGCTCCACGATACAACTCAGTGTGACCTTTTTGACGGCCAAAACCTTTAACTTCAGTTACTGTAATTCCTGAAACGCCCACTCCCGCGAGCGCTTCACGAACTTCATCTAACTTGAAGGGTTTGATAATTGCAATGATCAATTTCATACTTGACTCCCAGTCAGATGATTATTAGAAAGTTTTAGTTAAAGAAACAACAACTGTACCTTTACCAGTATTGTCTAAATTTGGATTGTAGTAAGCATAGCCATTTGCATTCGTACCAATATATGCGAGTGCTCCAGCTAAACCATGACCAAAGTCTTTAGTTAAACCAATTTTCCAGTCTGTGTATGAGAAAGATGCATCAGCCACATTGCCTGCTGTTACAGAAACACTTGGCACATATTGATAACCAACGTGGCCATTGAGAGTTACACCTTCCCAACCTGTGTCATAGTTAAGGGATAGATCGATGTACTGTGAACCTTTACTTTGATCAATACCGAATAAATTGGTTAAAGCATAGGAGTACTTTAATGTTGCAAAACCGTAAGTAGCACCGATATAAGCTTCTAATGTACTAGGAGATTGTCCCGCTGCTTGACGAAGTGAGTATGCTGAAGTTCCACCAGTATATGTAGTTGATCCTGGCAGATTTTTTGTTGGATAGTAATACTCTAATAAACCAACGTCTAATGTCAAACCTTCAGAAACTTCTTTTTTGTAACCTGCATAGAAGTCCATTTCAATTGGAGCTGAAACTGCAGGGTTAGTTCCATAACCATCGCTTAACCAAGAAATACTTGAATTCCAGTTACCAATGTAGAAACCACTCTCATGAGCGTAATCAAAGCCACCTTGAATCGCAGGTAATGAATTTGACTGTGAAATACCACGATAACGATATTGGCTAGCTAATGTAACGTTAGCAGTTACAGGACCTGGATCTGGAGCTGCTGCTGGTGCGTCTGCTGCCACTACGTTACCAGCCATAAATGAAGCTGCTGCTGTGATTGCGGAAATAGCGATAATTTTTTTCATTGCAAAACTCCTATAAAAATGTAAAAGGTTTAGCGCGAAGTAATTAAAAAATACCTCTTCTTGCTTGACTCTATTTTCACTACCTATATTCTGTAGCTCTCAGGGTTTCACCCCATTTTGTAGCATAACTGTCATAAATGCACCAACTTGGTGAATTGCATATTCACATAATATTCCCCATAATAGGGCTTCAATACATTAATTTGATGGGTTTTTATATGAGTAATTCTGATTTTTTCCAAAAGTTTCAAGCTATGGCTGAAGATGTTCAAAAAAAAGTATCTGATGCAGTTAAAGATTCTCCAGCAAAGGATTTAGAAAAAAACGTTAGAGGTTTAATGAATCAAGGCTTTCAGAAAATGGATCTCATTACTCGCCAAGAATTTGATATTCAAGTTCAAGTGTTAGCTAAAACTCGTGAAAAATTAGAAGAACTTGAAGCAAAAGTTGAAGCGCTGCAAGCCAAAATTAATAACTAATTAGTCGCTAATTAATATGGGTGAAACCCGCCCATAAAGGTTTCTATCTGTTCTGTGGTTTGTTTTTGTATCTGTGCAGTAGGTTCGGCTTTGAAAGACTGAATTGCACTCATTTGATAAATGAATGACTGGCCATCTGCCTTTTGCCTTACGACCCAGCGAACCCAATAGATGCGATATACACCATCTGGGCCAAAACCCTTTAAGTTATATCCTTGCGCCGGAATGATAAGCGCTGGCGTTCCTGCAGTTTTCACTTCAAATTGAATTAGCTGTTGTTCAGATTTACCTTGCACAATTTTAGCGACATTCGACTTCATCCAATCAGTCAAAGTCTTTTCTGATGTGACCTTAGCATCAAAAGGAATCGCACCAATAGCAAATAAAATGTCTCCCGCCTTAGAAGCAACCATTGTCATGGTCAGTTCATTTTTTTCAAAACGAAAAGTTTGTTGCTCAAAGTGGTGCTTGGCTGGAAACAAAGCAAAGAACTGTTGCTCATCTAACTTAACTTCACGCCAGTTAAAAGTAGCTGTACATGAAGCTAAAACAAGCATCAGCATCACTGAAAAAGTGATTATGATTTTTTTCATATGCAAGAGATTAAACAATTCCAGCTAAGTGCGCTTGATGATCTGCGTGATAACTTGATCTGACCATTGCGCCAACCGCAGCATGAGTAAAGCCCATCTCAACAGCACGCTTTTCAAACATGCTAAATGTATCTGGATGAACATAACGCCGAACAGGCAAATGATGATTTGATGGAGCCAAATATTGGCCAATAGTCAGCATATCAATATCGTGCTCACGCATATCTTGCATGACCTGAAGGATTTCATCATCGGTTTCACCTAATCCAACCATAAGTCCACTTTTAGTCGGTATTCCAGGGTACTTTGCTTTAAAGTCTTTCAGTAACTTTAAAGAGTGCAAATAATCAGCGCCAGGTCTTGCTTCTTTATATAGGCGAGGCACAGTTTCTAAATTATGATTCATCACATCTGGTAAACCTCGACCATCATTGGTGCCAAAAACTTCTAACGCAAACTCGAGGCGCCCTCTAAAGTCTGGTACTAATACTTCTACTTTGGTCGATGGCGAAAGTTCTTTGGTTTGTTCAATACACTGCACAAAATGCATGGCACCACCATCACGTAAATCATCTCGATCCACACTAGTAATAACCACATAATTGAGTTTTAATGCTGCGATTGTTTTTGCAAGATTGGCAGGTTCATTGACATCTAGTGGATCAGGCCTACCATGGCCCACATCACAAAATGGACAACGGCGTGTACATTTCTCACCCATAATCATAAAAGTAGCTGTACCCTTGCCAAAGCACTCGCCTATATTAGGGCAACTGGCTTCCTCACAGACGGTCACTAATTGATTTTCTCGTAAGATTTTCTTTATTTCACCAAAGCGTGAATTGCCGGAACTTGCTCGGACTCTAATCCAATCTGGCTTTTTTAATACTTCCTCTATAGGCACAATTTTGATAGGGATACGCGAAGTTTTTTCGGCAGATTTTTGTTTCTTTGTTGGGTCGTAAGTCGAAGTAGCTACTTTTTTATCGTTCATACATCTATTCTATTGGAAATTGAGTGAACTCAGTTGCTGTTGTAGTTCAGTCACTAGGGTCTTTGAAACCTCTGAAAGCTCTTTTTCTACTCCCAAACTTTTCATATCAATCGTCTCAAGATCAGGATAACCGCAAGGATTAATCATCAAAAAAGGGGATAAATCCATATTTACGTTAAGTGCTAAGCCATGATAAGAGCAATGACGAGTCACTTTTAAGCCTAAAGCGGCAATTTTTGCCCCAGCATGAGGTGATTGACTTGTCGAACAAAGGTATATTCCTGGTGCACCCGCTTGTCTTTCGGTAGCAATTTGATAATGCTCAAGCGTATTGATAATAGCTTGCTCCATCCGAAAAACTAACTCTTTGACATATATTCCTAATCTTTTTAAATCTAAAAGTAAATAAACGATGATTTGCCCAGGTCCGTGGTATGTAATTTGTCCACCACGATCCACTTGCACAAGATCGATCTTGGTATTGTGATCTAGTAAATGATTCAAGTCTCCGGCGAGTCCTAGCGTAAAAACGGGTGGATGCTCTAAAACCCACATTTGATCTGGTGTATCTTTATCACGATGAAGAGTGAACTCCTTCATCGCTTCATACGTATCTTGATAATCCTGCAGACCTAAATAATGAATTTCTACAGGTGGTTTCATTACAAAACGACACTCACAAGTGGATGAGTAGAGAGTGTTCGATAAACCTCATCAAGATGCTCTCGACTTGTTGTATGAATAATAACTGTTAAGCCAATGTATTTATTTTCTTTCGAGCTGCGCTCTTCCATCTTGGTAAGATCAAAATTTGGGTCAAATTGTTGGCAGATATGAATCACTGCGGGTTTAAAGTCTGGACTATTTTTACCCATGACCTTGATAGGAAATTCACAAGGATATTCGATTAAGGATTCAGGAGGATTATTTTGCATGCCATAGACCTATCACTGTATCCCGAATCAAATGTAACTTGCGATGAAAAAAGTGATCCGCTCCAGGAATCACGTGCACAACCACTTCCTGTTCTTTTAACCAATCAAAAACCTCTTGCAGAGGAATGGTTTCATCAACTTCACCATGAATCACAATCGTATTTTTAGGAATATCAGGCATATCCCATTTACCCGCGGCACTACCTATTAAGACCAATCTTTCAGGCGATCTTCCCTTATTCGTTAAACGTTGTGTCAGGTTGCTGTTCACAAAGCTTCCGAAAGAAAACCCTGCCAAGACAACAGGTAAATTTTCCACCTCACCAGTCCATGCATGTGTTGATGTAGGGGATAGTTCTTTCCATGAGCTAGGATTTTGCATCCATTCCAAAATTTGCTCTAAATCATCAATTTCACCCACACCATCATCAAAACTACCTTGGGATTGCCCAACGCCCCGAAAATTCGGGCGAACACTAACATAACCCAACATATTGAAGGTTTTCGCTAAAGTTTGTGCAACCTTATTGTCCATAGACCCACCCAAGAGAGGGTGTGGGTGACCAATGAGAGTCAAGCCCCTGAGCTTAAACTCTGGATTATTTTGTAACTCTTCAGGAAGATCAATACTTACCTCTGATGCACCAACGTCAATTTGAATTAAGTGATGCATTGTTCTACTATTCATTGATCATCAGCCTTTCGACAGGTAAGCCTTCAATAAAATGGCTTTGAATAATCTCATCAATATCGTGTTCATCCACAAATTGATACCAAACACCTTGAGGATATACAACCATCACAGGACCATATTCACAACGGTCTAAGCAACCCGCTCTATTTACTCGCACTTGATGCTTGCCGTTAAGATTTAATTCTTTACATTTATTTTTTGCATAGTCAAATAATTTGGATGCATCATGTTGATCACAAGAGGCATTTCCATTGGTCCTCAAATTAAGGCAAAAAAAGGCGTGGTGCTTATAGTATTCCATGAAAAAATTATATCCTTTGCAGTTTTATCTTATATTTATTTAAGATTTGAATTTCTACTTTTTATCAGCAATATCATTGCTAAAAAAGGCCATACGATCGAAATCCAGGCAAATAATCCATTAATATGAATCATCTTACCTTGGGGCAGTTGCTCTAATAAATTATAAAAATAAGGGTTGTAAGGCAAGATGTTCACCAAAATAATTAAGCCTAATATGGAAGTCATACTTAATAACCATAAGCTTTTACGAGATAAAAAATTAGCAAAAAATGTCAATAGCAAACCTATAGCTAAACCCACTAGCACAGAGATACTCCACCATTTTGACGCCCCTGTTTGACCAAATTGAAATTGTGAAATCAGTAGTTTTAAAAGAACCATAAAAAACAATAAGCCGCTAATCAACTTTAGGGGTGAGGCGTTTTTGCGGATACCAAACAAGAAAACCGTTCCAATACTCAATGTAGCTAAAGAGGTAATTAAAATTTCTTGTGAAGCGTTATTTAATGGGAAACTCCAAAATGGGGAAATACGTGTCATTTGAAGGCCAAAGTCGCCCATACCAAGCCAAGCATTTTGAGGATAAATTTGGGCTAGGGGACATAAAAGCAGTAACAAAAAAAATCCTTGGTGTTCGCCAAAAATCGACTCACGAATCCGCGCAGCCTTATTACCTGATAACCATTGAGGGCTTAACGGCAAGGCAAAGAGAGCCCCAATTAAAACGCCTAATGTATTCGAATACCAATCAATAGAGCTCGGTATTCTTGTTGGTAAAAAAGTTTGTAAGCTTTCTAAGCACCCGGAAACGAATATCCCTAAAAAAAGGGTACTGATAAATGCAGACCATCTTAATAACCTAGGATAAAGTGAAAAAATCATCAAAAAACCAAATGGTAAATACCCGACAATATTTGTTATTACATCGAATATAGGAATATATCGTGGGGTTGGAGCTAATAGCCAAGACCAGGGCAATAGATGGCTATCTAATAAAAAATTAAATGGGGTAAGGCTTGTATAGATGACTAAGCAAAGATACAAAATAAGTAAGAGCTGAGCCAAATAAAATGGCTTTGCTTTCTTTGATTTGTCACTTGAATGAACCAATTTTTCCCTAGGCAATCGATTTGTTCCTACAATAGCATGTATGACTATCAATTGGCATTATGAAACAGTATCCACAACTGAATCTACCAATTCAGATTTATTGAATCGTTGGCATCATCATACCTTAACTAAGCCTATTTCTTATATGGCTCTTGAACAAACATCAGGTCGAGGTAGAAGAGGAAATTCATGGATTTCCCAGAAAAATCAATCACTCACTTTTTCTTTAGCATACCCATTTGCAAACCATTTAAATATGATGCAACTACAAGGTCTATCCCTTGCCTGTGGGCTCAGTACTGTCCAATGTTTATGCCAATTTTTGCAACTGTCTAAATCAACCGCGCAGTCATTAGGCCTAGGACTAAAATGGCCAAATGATCTCTTAATTGGGGATAAAAAATTTGGTGGTATTTTGGTCGAAGGTGGCCAAAAATCAATTCAGGATCCGATTTGGATGGTGATTGGCATTGGTCTTAATATGGATTTGCCTAATCAAACAACCAATCATTTAATGACAGCAAATTTAACAGAGCTCAATGTAAATCATCACTCACTGGATATGGATACTCTGCGGAAAGATCTCACCGTGAGTTTAGGTCATACGCTTGAGATGTTTTCTGAAAGTGGTTTTGGGGGATTTAAAGATGCCTGGAATGAATGGGATCTCTGGCACAATCAAACTGTTGTTCTTCATCAAGAATCTAACAAGATACACCAAGGAAAAAATCTTGGAGTGAATGACAAAGGCTATTTATTATTAGATACTCCTTTAGGTACAAAAGAAATTTCAAGTGGTGATTTATCCATAAGTAAAGATAATTGATGAACCGAAAACTACTTTTAGTCGATATTGGTAATACCAGAGCAAAGTGGTGTGTATCTGACCCTGCCAAAGATGGGGATTTCGATTTTGTTTATGGCGCACTACCGCATACCGAATCCCCTTTTTCACTTCAGGGCACGAATCAACTGCAATCATTGATTCAAGTAAAAGAATCTATTTCCCATGTCATTTTATGTAGTGTAGCCAGTGCTTCGATTGATAGCCTTTGGCATCAATGGTTTGCCCAGCATTTACCCGGCACTGCCATTTCTGTATTTGATTCCAGTTTGGATTTTGTGCACGTCGGTAACTTATATCAAGCTCCAAGTGATTTAGGGAATGATCGGTGGGCAGCAATTATTGGCGGCTATCATTACGGCCCAAAAGGTAACTACCTAATCGTCAATAGTGGTACTGCCACAACCATCGATTATGTCAATCAAGATCTGAAGTTTAATGGTGGCTGGATTTTGCCTGGGGTCAACATGATGTTGCAATCTTTAGGCTCTAAAACAGCGTTGTTGCCAAATCTTTCTCAACACCCCCAATATGAGGTCAATGAAAACATATTTGGAAACTCGACAGAATCTGCAATTTTACAAGGCGTGTTACACGCTCAGCTAGGTTCTATTCAGTTTGTATTAGATCATCAGCCTGAAATTCGTCATTTGATTATTTCTGGTGGTAATGGTGCTTTAATCCACAAAAATCTTGATTTAAATGCTTTTTCTTCTTGTACAGTAACTCTAGATCCATATGTCATTTTTAGAGGACTTCGTCTCTGGTATCTTCAAACGATAAAATAAATTAATGCGCTTCCTACACATTTCTCTTTGGCTTTTGATCGCTTTTAATTTTTGTGCTGCAAGCACTATTCTTTATATCCCATACTCGTTTACCCATTGGGTGGAAGCCATAGCAAGCAGCCATATTGGTATTGAGGTCTCTATTTTGGAAAAAGACTTGAGGTTGAACATCCAAAGGATTGAAGTCAATGGCCTAATCACGGGTGAAGCTGAGCTTGTTAAAAAACAACCCTAAGTTCTTATTTTTTGTAATAACGCTGTGGTTGATCTACTAAATAAAAAAGGAATTGCAAAAGCTTGACCACCCCAAGTTTTAATCAATGCAGTTTCCGGTAAAGTATCGATTTGATAGTCACCACCTTTTACATAAATATCTGGTCGAATACGGGTCATTAATTCAACGGGTGTTTTTTCTTTAAAGCAAACGACTAAATCAACACACTCAAGAGATGCTAAGAGTGCCATCCGATCGTTTTCGTTGTTAATTGGACGATCATCACCTTTACCCAACATCTTTACAGACTCATCCGCATTGACGCCAACTATTAAGCTCTTTCCTAAAGATTTAGCTTGGGCTAAATAAGTCACATGGCCACGATGCAAGATATCAAATACCCCATTAGTAAAAACTATTGGCTTTTCAATAGCTTGCAAGTTTTTTTGAAGGGCTTCCTGACTAAAATCTAAGGCTAGAATTTTTTTCTCAAAGCTTGGTAAGGGTAAATGACTCATTTCCATAGTCATATTCTATGACGGTTTCTGAAAGAGTTTTCATTTTCGCTTAGACTCTCTCAAGAATCACTTCAAACTACTGCTTAAAGTAAGGATTTTTATGAATTTCTGGAAATTGTTAATCGCCGTTCTTTTCACTGGATGTAGTCTTGTGGTTCATGCACAAGCTACCGATAAAAACGCGATTATGGGTAACAATTGTCCAGTAGCTCTTGATTTTAAATTTCCCAGGCTTCAAGATGAAAAAATGCAAGACCTTTGCCAATACAAGGGCAAGGTTGTTTTGGTTGTGAATACGGCAAGTTATTGTGGCTTCACCTCTCAATATGAGGGGTTGGAGAGTATATATTCAAAGTATGCCTCTAAAGGTCTTGTAGTTATTGGTTTTCCGTCAAATGACTTTGGTCAACAAGAACCGGGGAGTAATAAAGAAATTGCGGATTTTTGCAAAAACACCTACGACGTAAAGTTTCCAATGATGGCTAAATCCGTCGTAAGCGGTTCAAATGCCAATCCGATGTTTAAACTTTTAATTGATAAAACTAAAACGACGCCTAAATGGAATTTTTATAAATATCTAATTGACCGTGACGGTAATGTGGTCAACGCCTATAGCAGTATGGTCAAGCCTGACAGTAAAACAATCACTGCAGAAATAGAAAAATTATTAGTTGGAAAAAAATAATGGCAGATAAGTTAAGGGTTGCAATTATTGGTGCCGGTATCTCTGGTTTGAGTTGTGCGTATGCCTTACGAAAACAAACGTCTTTAGATATTACTTTGTTTGAAAAAGGCTCCTATATTGGTGGTCATAGTAATACGATTGAATTTACGCCCAAGGGTTTTTCTACGAGTTTTCCAATTGATACAGGATTCTTGGTATTTAATGATTGGAC
>Ga0209188_1000863_pt1 | contig 26835 bp, 25 predicted proteins | sample C_130625_EF_Meta_FD_187307 | JGI IMG/M metagenome (GOLD analysis project Ga0209188, IMG submission 187307) | Freshwater microbial communities from Lake Croche, Canada to study carbon cycling - C_130625_EF_MetaG (SPAdes) (version 2) | ecosystem: Environmental > Aquatic > Freshwater > Lake... | reverse complement strand
TCCTTCATATTTTTAACCGGTACATTTGCATTTACTGCAATCATGCTTGGAGACGATGCCATCATACTAATCGGTATGAAGTCTTTTTCTGGGTCATAACCCAACTTTGAATAAAGAGAAATATTCGCTACAAATGGAATTGTATTTGCTAATAAGGTATACCCGTCGGGCGAAGACTTTGCCACATACTCGTTGCCAATATTAGTTGATGCTCCAGGCTTATTTTCTAAAATAACACTCTGACCAAGACCTTCAGAAAATTTTCCTGAAATCATTCTCATTACGCTGTCAACATTACCCCCAGGAGCAACAGGAATAATTACCCTAACAGGCTTTACTGGATATTGAACGTTTTGCGCATAAACAGTTGAAGAAAATAGCCATAGAAAAAATAAACATCTAGCACTTAATGTCATGACATGTCTCTTTATTAATAATTATTTAAATGAGCATACTTATCAAAATAGTATCTGTCAATTACTTGTTATGATAGATAGTAGTTTCAAGGCTTTACATACTTTAAACAAATTTTTATTACACTAAATAAATGTACGTTAAACCTTTTAAAACCTTACGCACTCTTCTATATATTGGTGTTTTTATTTCAGCAAGTAATAGCTTTGCTGCATCTTTTTTCTTCCCAGATATTAATCCCACTTTTTATCCTAGAGAGACGCCGGCTTTTCTTGTTGATGGATCCGGTAACGATGGCTATATTACGATTACCTCAGAAGTAATACCTATATCAAGCTGTGTTTCACTTGCTAATAAAAGCTTTTGGGGAAGTGAGAAAACGCAATTACTCATTTCCATTACGCGCAGTGGCTTCTTTGGTCAAACTGAAGAAATCGAAATTCCAATCGCGACTTTTGATGGTCGAGATAAAGGTAATCAATGCGCTTCACTAAGTACGATTCCTCTCAAAATTGTCTCTAATTCCTTATTAAAACCTTTTTCAAAGTTAAATCCAGGAAGTCTTTCTCTAGTCATTAACGTCAAAACTGCAACTGATACTAATAACGACTTAATCGGTTCTGCACAATTTTTATTAGGTGCAGCAGCTATTTTCGCAACCGGTGGTGCAGCTGCAACTTCGATTGCAGGTGCAACCTCAGCTCTGTCTAACCCCGTTTTATCAGATGCTCAAAAACGCACACAGGACATGTTAAAAGGTAGTCTCAATGGTAAAGTACCGATGACTTTTGGATGGCCGGAATTGCGCAGTGGTATTGAGAAAATTGAAATTCCTATTTTTCGAGGGGAGGGTTCATTAGGCAATACACCTGATAAAAAAATCCAGGCTATTCAGATGGATCCCAAAGCAGATAAAACCCAGTTACTTACAGTTAATCTAACTTTTAACTATACAAAATCTATTTTTGATCCTTCAGCTTCAGGGATTAATGATTTCCCAAACAGAGAGGGGCTTTCATCAAGCAATGTATTAAACCATCCAACTTTGCGGGGTAATCAAAATTTCTTGCAATTGCTCAATGACAAGGCTCCTAGTCTTTTACAAATGTTGAGTTCTGCAGAGGGTAATGCCTTAACCAATACGTGTAGTATTGGTTTTGAAAAATTAAAAAATTCAGGGCTGAACAATTTAGATACCGCAATTGTCATGAAGTCGTTTTTAGACGAGGCAAAAAAAGGAAGTGATTGGTATTCAAAGCCTAATACTGTAAAAGCATGCTTTTCTCAAGCGCCAAATGTACAAGCTTTTTTACCAATCGTTTATGGAGATGGTGAGCCAAAATTCATTTTCGGAGACGTACAAGATGGCATAGGTAACGCCTATCTAAATTGGAAAGATATGGTGGGGCCAGTCCTCAGTAATTTCAAAAATGTCCTAGTATCTAAAGAAGATCGGTTTAATGCTATTGCTCAATTCAATGGTGGCGCAAATATAGAACTTAGTTTTGCAAACGATGTAGTGCCTTGGAAAAAATCTACTGAATCACCAAATATCCTCAGTGGAATACGTCTTTTATCAGAAAAAAATATAACTAATATGGGCTGCTTCATCTACAAAGATGTCGCTAATTTAAATGCCCGAAATTTAGCTTCTTACGCAATTTTGGTTGATGAAAATCAATTACTATGGCTAGCGTTTATTCAACTATCGGCAGACGATAAAGCGAAGATTAATAAAATCAGAATTTCACAATTGACTAACGATTGGAAGGCTTATTTCAAACGCATCCAATTTCCCGGTGGTGAATGCGATGGAATTATGAGTAAGTTTTAACGCGCAACATCCTCGATAAAATGCCCTCCTAAAGACTGATGTAAATCTACACGATTACGGAGTCTATCAGCAGAAATCTTAATAAGATTACTCTTGGTGTTTGCAAGTATGATCTCTTGTTGTAATACCTGAAATTGATCAGATTTTCCTAAACGATATTTTTGTTGCTCATATTCAACAGATTTAGCCATATGATTCGTTTGAGAGGCTAAAGCACTTTGACGATTTTTAAGTTTTAAATCATTATCAAGTGTGGCTTCAACTTCACTTAAGGCATTGAGTGAGGCCTTGGCATATTGCCCAAGAACTTCCTCTTGCTTAGCAGTCTTAATATCTTGATTTGCTTTTAACTGCCCTCCCATAAAGAGTGGCACAAAAATAGACCCCGTCAAACTACTAATTGGATTACTAATTCCTGAGGAAAGTGTAATGGCTGAATCTTGAATATACCCTACTCCACCGGTTATTTTTAATGATGGTAAACGAGCCTTTTTTGCTTCCTCAACATCATAAAATGCAGCGTTATATCGCTCTTGAGCTGCTAGTACATCTGGTCTTCTTGCGATGATTTCAGAAGGAATTCCGGCTGGAATCTCAGTGATAGGATTTGGGAAAATATTACTCGCATCAATTTGTGCTGCTGGATATCTACCCAATAGAATTTCCATCGCACGTTTAGCTTGATTGAGTTGATATTGATTGGTAATTAATTGATTCTGATACAAATCAATGGATGCTGCATTGATACTTACATCTTGAGCTGAGTTTCTGCCAACTCTTTCACCTTGAACCAAATATTGATTTTGTTTGTTTGCATAATCCAACAAGCTTTCACTCAAAGCAACTTGTTGCTTTGCCTCAGAAATGGCTATCCAAGATTTAATCACGTTGGCGGCGACGACTTGCTGAACATATACACGATCAAGTTCAGAAGCTTCAACGCGCGACTGACTTGCTCCTGAAGCGGAAGCTATTCTCCCCCATACATCTATCTCCCAATTAGCAATCAACCCTGCCCCAGAAATGCCTGAAGTTGCAGTAGGTATTGTTGAAGTACCTAATTGTCCACCAAGTCCCACATTGGGTAACCTTGTACCCGAGATAGCTGATAAAACTCCCCTAGATTGATCTACCCGCGCACGAGCCATCCGAATATCAATATTATTGACGATGGCATCTTGAATCAGTTTTTTGAGTTGTGGGTCTAGCGGAAAACCTAAAGTAAGTTCATCAAACTTCCCTGCCGAAAACCCACTACTCCACTGTGGCAATACATCTGTTTTTCCGAGTGCTAAGTTAAGCACATCCGACTGCTTTGGTTTATCACTTGCACATGCAAGTAGTAAACCACTAGCCACAATCGAAACGATGAAGCCTTTAACGTTACTCATGTTCATGCCTATGGTAACTTAAATACCAAGTTATTCAGGATTGCATGTAAACGAATCACTAACATCCTAACAATGTGAAGCGGCTTTAGGTGCTCCGTATAAACTCCGCCCATACCTCTAGCACCCATTGGCATCGTTGGTATTGGCTCACCATCCATCTCTATTGGCGTAATTTTGACCGCATACTTGAGAGGTAATGGCGCATGTAACATTTCTGCAGGAGCAGTTGGAACTGTACCTGATTGCGCAATTTGACCTTGACTAGATGCCCAAATAATGGAATCCACCTTACCGTAGATAATTTTTCCAGGAAGAGCTTTTAATGTTAATTCAACATCATTACCTGGCTTGACATAACGGAGCTCATTTTGATCAAAAAAAGCTATGATACGTTGGTCGTACCACACAAAACTCATGAGAGGTCGCAGTGGCATTGAAACTGCATAGTTTCCTGGTCTTACAGTAACGGCTACAGGATAGCCATCCGCAGGAGCCCTAACAGTACATGACTCTAAATCATATCTGGCACTTTCTAATTGAGATTTAATCTGTGCAACGCTTGCATTATCTTCGCCTACAACAGCATTTAACTTCAACTTTGCTGTATTTTCAGATGATTTTGTTGAATCAAAGGCACTCTTGGCCTTTAAAACCTCAGCTTGATAATATTCCACATCATAGCGATTGCCAGCACCAGTTTTTGCTAGCTCAGTTGATTCAGCTAATCGTTTATTCATTAAATCTAAATTAGCTTTTGCAGCAGAGGTATTTGCAATCGCAGCGTCATAGTTTTGTTGCAAAGATTTTGCGGAGGCCACAGTATCTGCGAGTTGTGCTTCGAGTTGACTCACTTTTAGTTGGTATGGTTTAGGATCAATCTCTATGAGAATATCCCCTTTTTTCACCATCGTATTTCCTTCGACAGCAACTTTTGTAATAGTACCTTGAACCCTTGGGACTACCTCTGTAACAAAATTAATTACCCTTACATCTTCGGTACCCGGGGTAATAATATTGACTGTAAAAACAATCGTCGCCAACAATAAAACACCACCAATGGCAGACCCAATTTGCGACTTAATGTTCCAAGGAAACCATTTCTTTTTAATGAAGACAAACCAAATGATTGCAGCATATCCACCAAGTATGAGCTCTAACATAGATTAAGGCCCCACCACTTGCTTAGGATTTTGATCTAAAACTCTTTGTCTCTTCTCTTCTAATCCGTGAAGTTTTTCCTTCAGATTAGTAATTTCATCATCAACTACTGCAAGGGTCAATGGTTTGCCAGCATGTTCACTCTCTGGGTCTAAATAGTACTCATCAGACTTGTCTGTGCCATAAGCCATTTTATGTAATACCGGTTTTGAATAGGCCAATATCCATGCCAGTGGCCATAAAATTCCACCAAATATGATCGACATAATACAAATAACTTGTATTAATTTTGTTTGGGGATGGTGTACTTTTTCAGCGTATATTTCTGGAAGAATATGTACTTTCCAGAAAATGTATATCACAGCAAATGGAACGATTAAGATCACCACCCAAACCAAATAGTCTGCAATAATTTGCTCAAGATGTCTTGTTGCCCCAGAGGCAAAAGAGGTCATGGGCAAGAGACTAAATATGGCAAATATAGTAACCTGAAACTTTTTCATTTTGATAATATACAACAGTTTTATTATCTTATTCATTGCCTGTAAAAAAGGCACCCGAAGGTGCCTTTCCATTGAGCCTTGGGGCAAATTACATCATTCCGCCCATACCGCCCATACCACCCATATCACCCATACCACCAGGCATTGATGGACCATCTTCTTTTGGTGATTCGCTAATTGCACAATCAGTAGTGAGCAATAAGCCAGCAACTGAAGCAGCATTTACTAATGCTGTTTTAGTCACTTTAGCTGGATCAATCACACCTTGTTCAACGAGATCACCATACTCACCAGTAGCAGCGTTATAACCATAATTACCTTGACCTGAGGCAACTTGATTAATCACAACACTAGCTTCATCACCAGCATTCGTTACGATTACACGTAATGGCTCTTCCATTGCACGTAATACGATACCGATACCAGCATTTTGGTCAGCATTGTCACCCTTTAAAGTGAGAATAGCTTGCTTTGCTCTAACGAGTGCTACACCACCGCCAGGAACAATACCTTCTTCTACTGCAGCACGAGTTGCATGTAATGCATCATCTACACGCGCTTTTTTCTCTTTCATTTCTACTTCAGTCGCTGCACCAACACGAATCACAGCAACACCACCAGCAAGCTTAGCTACACGCTCTTGAAGTTTTTCACGATCGTAATCGCTTGTCGCTTCTTCGATTTGTGCACGAATCATTTTTACACGAGCTTCGATTTGCTTTTCATCACCAGCGCCATCAATGATGGTCGTATTTTCTTTACCGATTTCTACACGCTTAGCTTGTCCTAAATCATCAAGAGTTACTTTCTCGAGTGTTAAGCCAACTTCTTCAGCAATTACTTGTCCTTTTGTCAATACAGCAATATCTTCCAACATTGCTTTACGACGATCACCGAAACCAGGCGCTTTAACAGCACAAGTTTTGAGGATCCCACGGATATTGTTAACTACCAAAGTTGCTAATGCTTCACCTTCAACATCTTCCGCAATGATCAAGAGTGGACGACCAGATTTTGCAACTTGTTCGAGTACTGGCAACAAATCACGAATATTACTGATCTTCTTGTCAAACAATAAGATAAATGGGTTTTCGAGAATAACAACTTGTTTTTCTGGATTGTTAATGAAGTATGGTGATAAATATCCACGGTCAAACTGCATACCTTCAACAACATCTAATTCATCTGCAAGTGACTTACCATCTTCAACAGTGATAACGCCTTCTTTACCAACACGCTCCATAGCTTCGGCAATACGATCACCGATACTAGTATCAGAGTTCGCTGAAATAGAACCAACTTGAGCGATTTCTTTAGTTGTTGTGCAAGGCTTGCTGAGCTTTGAAATTTCTGCTAAAGCAGCTGTTACAGCCTTATCAATTCCGCGCTTCAAATCCATTGGATTATGACCTGCTACAACGTACTTCATACCTTCACGTACGATTGATTGTGCAAGAACAGTCGCTGTTGTTGTACCGTCACCAGCGTCATCCGCGGTTTTAGATGCAACTTCTTTAACCATTTGAGCGCCCATATTTTGGAGCTTATCTTTGAGTTCAATTTCTTTAGCAACGGATACACCGTCTTTAGTAACCATTGGGCCACCAAATGAACGCTCTAAAACAACATTACGACCCTTAGGGCCCAAAGTTACTTTAACTGCATTCGCGAGGATGTTTACACCCTCAACCATACGTGCACGTGCTGCATCTCCGAATACTACATCTTTTGCTGCCATGTTAATTCCTTTCTACTGAATATGAAGCTTATTTTTGAACAACGGCCATGATGTCTTCTTCACGCATAACGAGAAGTTCATCACCATCAACTTTTACGGTTTGTCCAGCATATTTGCCGAACAACACACGGTCGCCAACTTTAACGTCGACATTAATGTGCTTACCAGAGTCGTCTTTTTTGCCTGGACCAACAGCAAGTACTTCACCTTGATCAGGTTTTTCTACAGCATTGTCAGGAATAACAATCCCTGAAGCAGTTTTTGTTTCGTTATCTAAACGTTTGATGATCACACGATCATGCAAAGGACGTAAGTTCATGCATTCTCCTAAAGTAAAAAATAAATAGTACAAATCTCATATCAACTCGAGCAACATTTGTTAGCACTCTACCCAGTTGATTGCTAACAAAGTATAGAGAGACTTTGAAAACTTTGCAAGTTAAGCTATATTTTTTATCTTTAATTAATATAAATATTTGATTTTATTGGGTTATTTAATCGATTATTTCACTAATGTATTAATTATTGAATATTCGCATTTGTCGTTTTGTAATTGACGTTGGGTTTAAGTTATGGGTTAATCGTGAACATATTTACTGATTAAGAAAGAAAAACATGACAAACGGCTATTCAATAGCAGAACGTACGCCTGCCCTCACAGAGGAAATCATAGCTTTAGAAGGTATTCCGACTTCCATTCTGAGTGACAGTCTTGGACGTTATTTAGTAGCAAAGCAAATATTACCCATTAACAAAAAACCTATACAGATTTGCGCCAATGCATTTACTGTTGAAGTTCGTTCTGGCGATAATTTAATGATTCACAAAGCCCTGCAAATGATCATGCCGGGGGACGCTTTAGTGATTTCTGGCGACGGTGAAATAAACCGTGCTTTATTTGGGGAAATACTCATGACAATTGCTAAAAAAAGAGGCGCAATTGCCGCAGTCGTCGATGGAGCGGTTCGTGATGTAGATGCTTTTGATCGTGAATCATTTCCTTGCTGGGCTAGAGGTATCTCTTTGAGAGGTCCTTTTAAAGATGGCCCAGGAACAATTAATCAACCGGTCCATATTGGTGGAATGCTTGTAAATCCAGGCGATATCATTGTTGGTGATATCGATGGTGTTATCGCCATACCTAGACATTTAGCTAAAGAAGCCATCCTGCTTGGAAAAGAAAAACAACAACAGGAAGAAACAACGATTAACGCTATTTTGAATGGTAGCTATGACGATTCTTGGGTCGACAAGGTTTTAAAACAAAAGAATGCTCTTTAAGCTTGTATTAGTGATAAGCTTTAAAAACATTAAAAGTACTGTTGCAAATTAAAAATATAGGTGGAAGGTAAATACCTGAGCGCCTAAAATTCTGGAGACGCTGTTCATGAAAAATAAAAACGTTATAGGTTTTATATTTCTTTTTCTTTGCATCTATTTACCGGTCAATGCTCAAGAGGTATTCCCCAGTAAACCAATTACTATTATTAATCCCAACCCACCTGGTGGCTTTGTTGATAATGTAGGTAGAGGTCTTGCTATTTCTTTACAAAAAATATTAAAGCAACCTGTCCTCATTATTAATAAACCAGGAGCAAATGGATCGATTGGACATGCCTTTGTCGCAAATGCTGCTCCTGATGGATACACTCTCTTATTAACATCTCCTTCGCTTGCTTCGCAACCCGCAATTGATGCTCTATTTAATCGCCCCGCATCTTATTCACTCAATAAAATTGTCCCAATCGCACAGATTACTTCAGACCCAGCAATTATTCTGGTCAATCCAGATGCTGGAGTGAAAACAATTCAAGAATTTGTAAAAAAGGCGTCAACTAGCAAAGATTATTTCGCTATCGCCTCCTCAGGTACTTATGGTGCCACACACCTACCAATGGCAATGCTCGAAAATGCTACTGGTATAAAGTTAAAGCATATTCCTACAAGTGGCGGCGCTCCTGCAATTACTTTGGCCATTGGTGGACATGTCAATGCATTGGCCTCTGCGCCAAGCGTGGCCTACCCGCAAGTTCAGTCAAATCGGCTTATTCCTATTGCTCAAACTGGCAGTAAACGCACTGCACCGTTCCTCGATACTCCAACATTAAAAGAGAGCAATATCAATGTTGAATATGCTTTATGGACCTCTTTGTTTGCTCCAGCAAATATGCCACCCCAAATTCAACAACAAATAACCCTAGCAGTTAGGGAAGCGGTACAAGATGAGCAGTTTAAACAAGCCATGGTGAAGGGCAATTCTATCCAATCTTATTTGGATGGCGAGGAATTTAATGCCTTTTGGAAAGCTGAAGTAAAAAAACTTCAAGATACAGTTAAATTTATTGGGAAAATTGACGAATAAATCTAAATTAAAACAGTATGAATTTTTAATTAGATGAAATCTCTTGCCAAAAGATAAATAAGCACAACTAATTGAATCAGATTAATCACAACACTTAACCCATGTAATAAACCAAATCGTTTTTTCAAATCATGATCTTTAGCATGATTAATACGTGGTGTCAGAACCCATAATGAAATTGCAAATAAAATGCTGCATCCATAAGCGCAATAAGTAATAAGTTGATCCGTACTCGTCAGTGCGGCAACGAAACAAAGTAAACCCAAAATAAAATAGTATTTTGGGAAAAATTTTCTGACATAGGCGCTAGACCACTCTTTTGGTAAAACGGAAAAAACGGTTGGGGCAACCGCAATCGTAAAAAAAATCATAATACCAACGACTGCTGAAAGAATATATTGACTCATTTATCTAACTCTTAATGTAAAAGTAACATCATACGAAATTCATAAAGCCATTGTGCAGATAAGGTTTATTTTAAGAAGTTACCTACCGAAATATCAGCATGCACCTCTTTTCTTAAGCCAGTTTCATGGTCTAGACTCAAAGCACCTTAATCACCATGACTCAAGGAAGGAGCATATGAAAGATTATCAAGGTATTTACCAAAACCTAAAACATTGGCTAACAAGAAAAATACATATTGAGCAACCACAAACTAAAGAGACAAGTTTTGAGGAACAGCTCATTTACATTGACCCCGTTTTTGAGTGTCAATCACAAGAATTTTCTGGTGCAGTATGTAATGATTTTTTTCAAAATAATCCATCATTATATTTACTGCAATTTAAAAAAGCACTTGATAATATTGCCTATTGGTATTGTCATGGGAGAGCAATACCAACTTTTTTACCTCTTCCAAGTTCAATGTTGTTAAGCGAAGAATTTGTGCTGGAATATGAGCAACACTTGATGGTATCTCAACTTCCTGTTGGGCTAATTCGTGTCCCTTTATTAGATTATAAAAATCTAACTTTGACACTATTGGAAAATCAACTATTACAACTTCAACGACTGGGACTGATTCTAGAACTAAAAAACTTTTCTGGTAGTGACTCAGAATTAATTTGGCTTAATTCAAATTACTTTAAAGGTGTTCATATCTCAATTGCCTTCGTTAGAGCTGCCATGATGACAACTCTTTCTAAAGAAAGATTCGATGATCTAATGATCACTTGTAAGGGGCAAAATTACCATACTTATGTCGAGGGTATTTCATTAGTTCATGATTTCAACTTTGCAAAAGAAAATGAAATTCAATTTTGTTATGGTCCACTCATGATGCCCCCTGTATCGAAACACCAACTATTAAAAATTACAATTAGTCAACTGAATCAATCATTTCAATCTTCCCCCAAAAAGAATATTCACCATGGGAAATAACAATGCTTACAAAAGTATTACTAGTAGATGATCATCCAACGATGTTGCTCGCTCTAAGAACGCTTTTCAGCCACCAAGTGCCGTTTGATATTCTTGGATTTGCACACGATGGAGAGTCTTGCTTAACTCTTACAAAAAACTTAGAGCCTCAAATGATTATTTTAGATTTAGACTTGCCTAATACAGATGGCTTTGATCTGATAGGTAAATTAAAAAAGATAAACCCTTTAATTAAAATCTTAATATTGTCTAGTCACGAAGAAAACGTATATGGAAATCGGGTTCGATCTTTAGGTGCCCAAGGATTCGTTAATAAGTCTGCTTCTGGAAAAATTATTATTACAGCCGCTATTGCAGTTTCTCAAGGTTATACATTTTATACAGCCCACACGAACTGTATTAGTCTAGACAGTGATCAAGATAGGTTAGAGCGCATATCGGATAGAGAGTTTCAGGTACTCAAATTCCTAGGGAAAGGATTGAGTAATTCTGAAATTTCCGAGCAGTTACATATAAGTAATAAAACGGTTGCCACATATAAAAGTCGCCTTTACGACAAACTTGCAGTGAATAATATCGCTGATTTAATTAGCTTTTGTAAACAAAATAAAGTTTGTGATTAAGGAATCATATCTTTGATTAATCAAATTCGATTGAATTCATTTCTTCTAGTACATACCATTTTTGTTATTGGGCTATATTTCTACCTCACCAATAATCCTGGCTTTGCTTTTGTGAGTCACCCTCAATCGACTTCAATTTTTTTTGGTGTATGTTGTTTACTTTTCTCTATTTTTGCTTTTTTAAGCTTTCAATTTTTTGAGAAATATCGATTATTTTCAAGCACCAAAAATCAAGCTTTTTCTGATCATAAGATGCATCATCATTCAAATAAAATATATACCGAAAAATCAGATTTTATTGCCACAATTAGTCATGAAATTCGCAATCCTCTCCAAGCGATTATAGGAACTCATGAATTATTAATTAAAGATGAAAGCATTAGCTATGAAAGTAAAGCTTTAATTAAAGGGGCTTACAACACATCTAAATCCTTGTTAAACATGCTTAATCAAGTATTAGATTTAAGTAAAATTGAGTCTGGAAAAGTTGAACTGACGATAGAACCTACGTGCTTAATAGAATTATTAAATGATCTAATACAATCCTTTCAAGGTCTTTGCGACAAGAGTTCAAATACACTTAAAATTCATATAGATCATCAGCTGGCCCCTAGCCTCTTACTCAATAGCACAAGCCTCAAGCAGGTTCTTGGTAATCTAATGTCAAATGCGATTAAATTTACTGATCATGGAACTATTTTCCTTTCAGTCAATGTAATGAATGACACTCATGCTGAACAACTAATCCAGTTTCAAGTCATAGATACTGGTTGCGGGATACCAGAAAATGATATGGGTCGCATTATTCATCCTTATGAAAGATCTCAAATCAATCATTTTCATGAAATTCCTGGTACAGGTTTAGGACTCTCAATTACCTCATCTCTCCTTCAATCGATGCAAAGCCACCTTCATTTAGAGAGTAAGTCAAACTTTGGAACTTCTGCATCATTTCGATTAAGACTGAAAAGAACTTCTTTACCACCTATATCCAAATATCTTGAAGCAAAGAGATTTCATGAGCATGAATATAAAAATTATTTTTGGGGGAAATCGGCTCTCATCGTCGATGACTATCCAGCTTGTAGGGAGGTAATAAGCCAACAATTAAATTATTTGGGATTTCATTGTATACAAGCTGATCAAGCAAATGATGGTCTTTTGGTATTAGAAAATCATCATATTGATTTAGTGATTACTGATGAGTTCATGCCAAACATCAATGGTCGTCAATTTGCTTCCATGATTAATCAACAATACCCATTAGTAAAAATCATGATTCTGACAGGTGATTCACAATTTATAACTAAATTAAACGTTGAAGAAATTGCTTTAATTAGTACTTTTATGATTAAACCCGTTGAACTCAGGGAGTTATTTGATGCATTAACAATTATTTTTAACCCTAATGACTTGCACTGGGAGTTCAACCATCTTCTTGAGTTTACTAATCAAAATTTAATTTCTGCATATACGCTTTTGGAATCAGTTCTCATTACTCAAAAAGAGCTTACTCAAGAAATTCAAACTCATTTAAAGAAAGTTAATCTTCCTCAACTAAAGCCTTTATGCCATAAAATTTTAGGTGGTGCAAAATTGATCAATGCAGAATACCTGATACTTCATTGTCAAAAAATTGAACGCTCAGATGAAGATATTCAACAATCTCTTGTTCACTCCGTTTATCAAGAGCTAATACGACTCAATCATCAAATACAGAAGTTTTTGGATAAAAATTATTCGAATATGATTTAATGTTACATAATAAAATCATATATAGGGAGGCAATATGTCCAAAAAAATAATGCTAATTACTGGCGGTAGTAGAGGAATCGGTGCAGAAATTGCAAAGCTAGCTGCTAATGATAATTATCATGTTGTTGTTAATTACACCCATAGTAAAGATACTGCAAATGCACTTGTTACTACTATCCATAACCATGGCGGTTCAGCCGTTGCAATTCAAGCAGATTGCTCTAAAGAGGCTGAAATTGAACGCCTTTTTAAAGAAATTGATCAAATAGGAGCTATCGATTGTTTGATTGCTAATGCTGGAATTATTGGTGGTCAAAACCCAATCTCTCAAACAACAGAAAAACAACTAAAAGAGTTATTTGATATTAATGTGATTGGCCTAATCCTTTGTGTTCGTGAAGCAGTAAAAAGAATGTCAACTGAACTTGGTGGGCATGGAGGAAAAATTGTTTTAATGTCGTCAGTGGCTGCAAGAACTGGTGGTATTGCACAAGAAATCCATTATGCGTCGTCAAAGGCGGCAGTCGACGGTTTTTGCTTAGGACTTGCTAAAGAAGTAGGTAATGTAGGTATTCGTGTCAATGCAGTCCGCCCAGGATTAATCGGTACCTCCATCCATGATGTTCATGGAGGTATGGAAGTTATTCAAAAATGGGCTGCAGGTGTACCCATGGGTAGAGTTGGTTTACCAGAAGAAGTTGCTCAAACCGTTCTCTGGTTATGTTCAGATGCGGCAAGTTATGTTCATGGCGCCCTGATTGATGTCTCTGGTGGTCGCTAATAGCTCCCAGGATAAAGGATGCTTTGATTAACTTGTCGAACATCCTTTAGACCACAAAATGCCATGGTCAAGTCTAATTCTTTAGCAATAATTTCAAGAGCCTTCGTTACTCCTGTCTGACCCATCGCACCTAAGCCATAAATATATGAGCGACCAATTAATGTTCCAGTCGCTCCTAAAGCAAGCGCTTTAATCACATCCTGACCAGACCTAATGCCACTGTCTAACCAAATTTCTACTTGAGAACCAACAGCATCCACAATTGCAGGTAAGGCCTCTATGGTTGAAGGCGCTCCGTCTAACTGTCGACCGCCATGGTTAGAGACAATAATTGCATCCGCACCAACCGCAACAGCTAATTTTGCATCCTCAGGATCCAAAATCCCTTTCAAAATTAATTTACCACCCCATTGTTTTTTAATTTGAGCCACTTCATTCCAATCAAGACTTGGATCAAATTGACTAGCTGTCCAAGCACCTAGAGAGCTCATATCATCGACGCCTTCTACGTGACCAACAATATTGCCAAACTGTCTATTCTTAGTTTGAAGCATGCCTAGGCACCAACTTGGCTTTGTTAATAGATTAATCATATTGCCAATAGTCGGTTTTGGTGGTGCCGATAAACCATTTTTTAAATCTTTATGTCTTTGGCCTAAAATTTGTAAATCTAGAGTAACGACTAAAGCCGAACAATTAGCTGCTTTCGCTCTTTCAATCAAACTACTGACAAATTTTTTGTCACGCATGACATATAGTTGGAACCAAAAAGGATGCTTAGTATGTTTGGCAACTTCCTCCATAGAACAAATACTCATCGTAGATAAGCAATAAGGAACACCAAACTCTTTCGCTGCTTTAGCGGCTAAGATTTCTCCATCTGCATGTTGCATGCCCGTCATACCAACAGGCGCTAAAGCCACAGGCATCGAAACCGGAAGGCCTAACATAGATGAAGCAATACTTCGATCATCAATATTGATAGCAACTCTCTGTCTAAATTTTATTTTTGAAAATTCAGTTTCATTTGAGCGATATGTGCCCTCGGTCCAAGACCCAGAATCTGCGTAATCGTAAAACATTCTAGGAGCACGTTTTTCGTGCAAGACTCTCAAATCTTCAATATTAGTAATGATTGACAAAATAACTCCTGGTTGACTATGCCTCAATGCGCGGCTAACTCTTAGGAATTTTAATCTATTGCTAGATTGACTTGATCTTTGAATGCTTTTCCCGGAATAAAACGAATTGCAATAGATGCGCTTATTTCAATAGGGTCACCTGTTTTAGGATTTCTTCCGACTCTAGCTGATCTTGTTTTTACTGCAAACGTCCCAAACCCTGATAAGTGAACTGACTCTTGGTTTATCAACTGATTTTCTATAATTTCTAGGAGAACCTTTAAAACTTCTTCACCTTTAGTTTGTGAAATATCCGCACCTAATGCAATTGCCTCCGCAAGGTCATTTTTATTCATCGTTCAACCCTTTATTTATTATTAATTTCATGCTATCAAACTTTTAGAGGAGTTTCAAAGAACTTTTTAAGTTTTTTCCAAATTTAATCTCGAATAACTTTAAAAAAGTAACTTAAACTAGTACTTACCATATCAAGACCTTTAAGCAAATGAATTTATTGAGATTTACTAAAAACTGCACTATGAGCTTGTTGGTGATATTTTGTTATTTTTTATCAGCTATTCCTATCCTCGCCAATGAACTTTTACCTACTGGAGTAAAAAAAGCACTGCAAAGTTCAAAGATTCCTGAATCTTCATTAGGATTTAATGTCATCTCGATGGGGAAACTCCATCCCCAACCAGAACAACATAGCTGGAATGCTCAGTCCCCAATGAACCCTGCATCTACTATGAAGCTCTTAACAACAGTTGCAGCCCTTGATATTCTTGGTCCTCAATATCGTTGGAAAACTAATTTTTATACCAATGGTTTGGTTGAGCAAGGGGTTTTAAATGGGAATCTCATTATTCAAGGATTTGGTGATCCCAAATTGGTGCCTGAACAATTATCAGTCATCTCTCAAAATCTAAAGCAACTTGGATTACAAGAGATACAGGGTAATCTTGTTTTAGATCGAACAGTTTATGCAAGCTCTATTCGACAATCAGCTCCCCTAGATGGGGAGCCCTCCAGAACCTACAACGTGGTACCTGATCCATTGTTGTATTCGTTTCAAACTCTTTCTTTTAGGATTTTTAACAATAACGGGCAATTTGAAGTTGCCTATACTCCCCGTTTGGCAGGTTTACGAATTATCAATCAAATACAAGAAATAAGAGGTGCATGTGGCGACTGGACCAAAAATCTAAAAATTGAAATTCGTAAAATTAATGATGAAGAATGGAACGCTATTTTTGTCGGTAAATTATCAATTAACTGCCCTGAAATTACATGGAATTCGGTATCAATCGATTCGAATAATTTCTTAAAGCAAGGTCTATTGGCGTCGTTTGAAGACTCAGGAATTATTTGGAAAACTCACCCTCAAATGATTGAATCTGAAGTGCCAAGTAACGCCAAACTCTTACTATCGTATCAAGGAACGTCTCTGACGGATGCCGTAAAAGATATCAACAAATATTCTAATAACGTGATGGCTCGACAAGTTCTTCTGACGATTGGACTAGAAAAAGGAAGTCGGCCAACATCCACAACAGAAAGTATTCGAATTATTAAAGATTGGCTAAGAAGATCTAAATTAAACTTTCCAGAGCTAGTCGTTGAAAACGGTTCTGGCTTGTCAAATATCGAAAGAATTTCTCCTCAAAGTATGACAAGTCTTCTCAATTTTGCTGTTAATACAAAAAATAATGAGGTTTTTATTAACTCTTTGCCGATTGCTGGCGTCGACGGAACAATGAAAAACCGCTTACTTGACCGTCTTAAAAAGCTTTGGTCGGGAAATTCTTCTGAAACGATATTCACCCCTGACCTTAGCCTACCCATTGGGCTCCAAAAAACTGGTGCGTATATGAAAACGGGTACCTTACAAACCGTTCGAGCAGTCAGTGGATATGTGGTGAGTAAAACTGGTAAGGTTTATGCCGTCTCATCCATGGTCAATCATCAAAATGCAGGTATTGGGGGCACTTTGGTAAATGACGCATTACTTCACTGGGTTTTAGAAGACTGCCCCTCGGATTAATGAATCCCTGAGCCATACACAGCTCTTGTCAGTCGGTCTTGAATCCCAGACCATTCAATGCTACTTGGTAATTGATCAACAATAATTTTTTGATATCCCCTTTGATCAAGATCTCTTAATAATTGATACATCTGTTTTGCCACAGCGTGAGGATCTAAGGGGATATGAATCCAATCGATAGAGCTTGAAGCCCACTTATTTTTTAATGTCTTAATATCTAAAAATGTAACGACAACAACTTTTTGATTACCAATATCTTCAACTTGTAATTTCCCAATATCCATTGATACTAGTTGAGTGTGTGGCGCATAGTGTCCTAATGTTCCACCTGAGTGGCGTATGGCATTATCTTTTTGACCCAACTTTGCAAGTCCTAAAGTTGCACAAATATCACTCTCTAAAATCATTCCTGGTCTCAATATGATTGGCCCCATTTGATCTAATCGTGACAAATCCAAAATGGTTGATTCAATTCCTACGTCACAACTACCCCCATCTAAAATCATTAATTCATGATCAGTTTCACTGTCTTGAAATTCATCTAAAACATGCTGTGCAGTTGTTGGTGAAATACGGCCAAAACGATTAGCCGATGGGGCAACAAGACCACCATTGAAGGTCTGTAAAATCTCGATTGTCCAAGGATGTTTCGGAGCACGTATTGCAACGGTCTCTTGTCCTCCAGTAATTAAGCTTGAAACTTGTTTCGCCTTTTTTAAAACAATTGTTAAGGGGCCAGGCCAATATTGTTTGGCTAGAAGGATGGCCTCTGGAGGAACATCATGTGACCATTCTGATAACTTGGTCTCCCAAAAACTCTCTACAGGCTGTCCTAATAAAGGTGATGCTATATGCACAATGAGAGGGTGATGTTCTGGTCGATTCTTTAATTGAAATATTTTTTTTATAGCTTTCTCATCCCTCGCATTTGCAGCAAGACCATACACTGTTTCCGTCGGTATAGCTACTAAATGGCCTTGTAGAATGCGCTCAACAATCTTATTAGTGGATATTTCGTTAGCTGAAAAAATACGAGCACTCACTGATTATGGTCTCGAGAATAAAATACCCAAAATATCCATTGCCTGTTTCGCGTCAACTAGTGCTTGATCGACAGAATCAGAAATGAAGTTAATATGTCCCATCTTACGCCCGATTTTAGGTTCGGACTTGCCGTATAAGTGTAATTTTGCAGATGGCATTGCTAATATTTTTTCCCAATCGGGAGATCTGATATCGTTTGTATTTTTATCAAACCAAATATCTCCTAATATATTGAGCATGACTACTGGAGAAAGTAAGCGTGAATTTCCTAATGGTAGCTTTGCCAAACTTCTGACTTGCTGTTCAAATTGATCAGTTAAACACGAGTCTAAGGAGTGATGCCCCGAATTATGTGGTCTTGGAGCAATCTCATTGACTACAAGTGATCCATCCTTTAATACAAAAAACTCAATACAGAGGACTCCCACATACTCCAGCTGACGAATGATAGTGTGTGCTGCTATCTGAATTTTTTCTTGTAGTTCGATTGTTAGATTCGGTGCAGGAACCATGCTGATGTGCAAAATACCGTTTTCATGAATATTTTGTGCAATAGGTAATAAATGCGTCTCATCATTATCGCCTCTGGCAATAATTGCCGATAGTTCAAATGCCAAGTCCAACTTTTTTTCTAGTACGCACGAAACTTTTCCGAAAGTGCTCCATGCCTGAATCAACTCAGTAGGATTTTGAACACGTTGTTGCCCTTTTCCGTCATATCCAAGTTGTGCTGTTTTTAGTATTCCAGGAAAAAGGGACTCTTGTACGTTTTCGAGTTGCTCATCATTTTCTATTACCGTGTAATTCACAGGCCCAATACCCATCAAAGATTGACAAGTTTTTAAAAATTCTTTTTCCTTAATTCGATGTTGGGCAATCGAAACAGCAAAGCTTTTCGGCGCAACAAATACACCTTGTTTAATTAAATAATCAATCGTATTAGCTGGTACATTTTCAAATTCTGTACTAATCGCGTCACATAGTTGAGCCATATGCTGAAGGGCATCTTCATCGTCGTACTCAGCAAGTAAATGCTCTTGAGCAATCTGTCCAGCTGGACTATTTGGATCAGGGTCCAATACGCAAACTTGATATCCTAAGTCTTGCGCAGCTTGAACAAAGTATCTACCTAGTTGCCCACCACCCAAGATACCTAAGAAGGCTGGCGGATATAAAGGCCAAACGATATTGCTCATCAATATTTAAGGTAAGGTCATTTGCTTGGCTTTATTCGTTTGCGATTCACGAAAAGCCAGTAATTTGTGATGCAAAGTTTCAGAATAAAGTGCTAGATTGGCAATCACATGCAAAGCGGCATTAGCAGCTCCAGCCTCACCAATCGCAAATGTCGCAACAGGGATGCCTTTTGGCATTTGCACAATCGACAACAATGAGTCTTCACCTTTTAAATATTTTGATGGTACAGGCACTCCATATACTGGAACGATTGTTTTAGCGGCCAACATACCCGGCAAGTGAGCGGCGCCACCTGCTCCTGCAATAATCGCTTTTAATCCTCGACTATGAGCATTTTCTGCATAGGCATACATTTCATCTGGCATGCGATGCGCAGATAAGACTTGTCTTTCATGAGGAATCTCAAACTCAGCCAAAATCTGAGCTGCATAAGACATCACATCCCAATCAGAGTTTGATCCCATCACAACACCAACGATAGGTGATTCTTTTAGACTCATTGCTGGTTCACTCATATGCTCTCCTACTATAGATCTATCATGATTGGGTAAGTATGGTAAGTGCCTCTTGATATTTTGCAGCAGTTTGTTCAATCACGCTACTTGGCAAATGTGGTGCGGGAGCTTTTTTATTCCAAGGTTGACCATCAATCCTGACAGACTCCAACCAGTCCCTTATAAATTGTTTATCAAATGATGGGGGATTTTGCCCTACAACATAAGAACTAGCAGGCCAAAAGCGTGAAGAGTCTGCAGTAAGTATTTCATCCATCAAAATCATTTGACCTTGTTTATTCAAGCCGAACTCAAATTTAGTATCAGCAATCAAGATTCCCTTACTAGCCGCAAACTTAGATGCCTCTTCGTATAAGTGAATACTGATATCTTTCATTTGCTTTGCAAGTGCGGGGCCAATCCGAAGAATCACTTCATCAAAATCAATATTCTCGTCATGGTCACCTACATCAGCTTTTGCGGCAGGAGTAAAAATTGGCTCAGCCAATTGTTGGGCATTTTGTAAACCAATTGGCAATGTTACGCCACAAACTGAGCCTGTGGCTTGGTAATCTTTCCAACCACTACCTGATAAATAGCCCCTTACTACAGCTTCAACCAAAATGGGTTTGAGTCGCTGCACAACCATCGCTCTGCCACGCACTTGGTCAACTTCATTAGCTTTGACAACTGACTCAGGATCAATCCCCGTTAAATGATTCGGTACTATATGTTTTAAACGTTCAAACCAAAAATTAGCCATTTGATTTAATACAATCCCTTTTCCAGGAATTGGCTCTTGCATGACTACATCAAATGCAGATAATCGATCTGTAGTAACCATCAATAGGTAATCATCGTTTACTGCATAAATATCTCTGACCTTGCCCTTGGAGATCAAAGGTAAAGATTGAATTGAAGTTTCTAAAAGAGCTTGCATCTTTACCTAACTACTTGAGCAAGCTCACCCGAAGTATATTTTTCAACCATCTTATCTAAGCTAATTGGCTTGATTTTAGATGCCTGTCCTTCACACCCAAAAGATAAAAATCGTGCTTTACAAATGAGTTTGGCAGCCTCACGCGCTGGCTTTAAGTAATCACGTGGATCAAATTTAGATGGGTTTTGATGTAGATATTGACGTATTGCAGCAGTCATCGCCAATCGAATATCAGTATCAATATTTACTTTACGAACTCCATTTTTAATGCCTTCTTGAATTTCTTCAACAGGGACGCCATAGGTTTCTTTCATATCGCCACCAAATTCGCGAATCACTTCCAAAAGTTCTTGGGGTACTGATGAAGAACCATGCATCACTAAATGGGTATTAGGAATGCGTTGATGAATTTCACGAATACGATCGATTGCTAATGTGTCTCCGGTAGGCTTTTTACTAAACTTATAAGCACCATGGCTTGTACCAATAGCAATTGCTAAAGCGTCACATTGTGTTTGTTTAACAAAGTCGGCAGCTTGTTCTACATCGGTTAACAACTGCTCTCGAGTCATTGTCCCTTCAGCGCCGTGACCATCTTCTTTATCGCCCTTCATCGTCTCTAAAGAGCCCAAAACACCTAACTCAGCTTCTACAGTAACGCCTATTGAATGCGAAAACTTAACAACTTCTTGAGAAACCTGTACGTTGTATTCATAACTTGCAACTGTTTTTCCATCACCCATCAACGATCCATCCATCATGACGCTAGTAAAGCCACTTTTAATCGCAGCCATACAGACAGCGGGGCTCTGTCCATGATCTTGATGCATAACCACTGGAATATCTGGATATGACTCAATTGCGGCTTCAATTAAATGCCTTAAAAAAGCTTCACCAGCATATTTTCTTGCGCCAGCAGATGCTTGCATAATGACAGGAGCCCCGACTTCTTGAGCAGCAGACATGATGGCTTGCACTTGCTCTAAATTATTAACATTAAATGCAGGGATACCATATCCCTGTTCTGCTGCATGATCTAATAATTGTCGCATTGATACTAAAGGCATAATTTCTCCGAAAGATTTATTTAACTTTGATAATTTTAAGGGTATTTGTACCGCCAGCTTGTCCCATTGGTTCACCAACTGTTAAAGCAACCATGTCGCCAGGTTTTACTACACCCTTAGTTAATAACAATTGTTCAACTTCTTGAAGTGCTTTATCTCGATCCGTACTTACATCTATTTGTAATGGCGTTACATTGCGATACATTGCCATTGCCCGTTGTGTTTCAACTCTTTTCGTCAAAGCGAAAATGGGCGTATGAATTCTATGTCGACTCATCCAAAGTGCAGTTGACCCTGATTCTGTTAGAGCGGCAATCGCTTTTACATTTAAATGATAGGCTGTGAATAGTGCCCCTAAAGCAATTGATTGGTCGATGCGAGTAAATGTCTGATCTAAAAAATCTGCGTCTAATGTAACGACTTCAGACTTTTCAGCGGCAAGACAAATCGCTGCCATCTGCTCTACAACTTTTACAGGAAAATGTCCTGTTGCCGTTTCAGCAGACAACATCACAGCATCTGTACCATCCAAAACAGCATTTGCAACGTCGCTCACTTCTGCCCTCGTTGGAATTGGACTAGTGATCATAGATTCCATCATTTGTGTTGCAGTAATCACAAACTTATCAGCTTCGGTAGCTAAGCGAATCATTCTTTTTTGTAACGCAGGAACTGCTGCATTACCAACTTCAACGGCCAAATCTCCTCTAGCAACCATAATGCCATCGGACGCCATAATGATCTCTTCTAGCACTCCAGGCTCTATCGCTTCTGCTCTCTCAATTTTTGCAATGAGGCGAACTTCATGATTTTTTGCAACACAATGTGCCTGAGCAAGCTCTCTGGCTAATTGCATATCTTGGGCATTTTTAGGAAAACTAATCGCAATAAAATCCACTCGCATATCAATTGCCGTTGCTAAATCTTCAATATCTTTTTCTGTTAATGCAGGAGCCGTTAAACCCCCACCAGCACGGTTAATCCCTTTATTGTTAGAAAGCTCCCCACCCATTTCTACTTCAGTATGAATACACTCTCCAACAATTTTTTCTACACGAAGAACAATTAACCCATCATTAAGAAGGAGCTGATCACCTGCAATTACGTCTCTTGGTAAGTTTTTATAATCCAACCCAACTTGTGTTGAGTTACCGATTGAACAATTGGCATCTAATAAAAATTTTTGGCCAACCTCGAGTTGAACTTTCCCGTCCTCAAATTTACCAACCCTTATTTTTGGTCCTTGCAAATCAGCCATAATGGCAATTTCTTTACCCACCTCTTTAGAAATATCGCGAACCAATTGCGCACGATCTCGATGGTCTTGAGCAACGCCATGCGAGAAATTTAACCGCACAACATCCACCCCAGCCAAGATAATCTGTTTTAATACGTCTGGCTTAGTGGTTGCGGGGCCTAATGTGGCAACAATTTTAGTGGCGCGAGACAAACTCATTCAGTAGCTCTTTCTTGAAGTATTGCAATGGCAGGCAAAACTTTGCCCTCTAAAAATTCTAAAAATGCCCCGCCACCAGTAGAAATATACCCGACTTGTTTTTCAATTCCATATTTAGCAATTGCCGCAAGAGTATCTCCACCACCAGCTACTGAAAATCCTGGGCTGTGCGCAATAGCAGCGGCCAACATCTTAGTGCCACCTCCAAATTGATCAATTTCAAAAACACCAACTGGACCATTCCATAAAATCGTACCAGCATGCGCAATCATCTGTGATAAACGCGCAGCAGTTTTGGGGCCTATATCTAAAATCATGTCATCGCTTGCCACATCAGGGGAGGCAACCGTATTGGCTCGAGCTAAAGGAGAAAGCTCGTTAGCAACAATCACATCCTCTGGAATCGGAACTGAGGCTCCTCGTTGGTGCATGATTTTCATGATCTCTTTAGCTTGTTCAACTAAATCAGGTTCTGCTAAAGATAGGCCAATTGGTAAACCGCTTGCGAGCATGAAGGTATTGGCTATTCCTCCACCAACAATTAATTGGTCCACTTTCTCTGCAAGTGTTTTTAATATAGATAACTTTGTGGAAACCTTTGAGCCAGCCACAATAGCTATCAATGGTCTTTTGGGATCATTTAGAGCAAAAGATAAAGCATCAATTTCAGCTTCCATGAGAGGGCCAGCGCAAGCAATCGGCGCAAATCTTGCCATTCCATGCGTAGTCGCCTCAGCACGATGAGCTGTTCCGAAGGCGTCATTGACATAGACATCACAAAGTTGTGCCATTTTTTTAGACAACTCTAGGTCATCTTTTTTTTCACCCACGTTACCACGGCAATTTTCTAAAAGAACTACTTCACCAGGTTTAACTTGAAAATCTCCAGATACCCAATCTGAAATTAACGCAACTTTTCTACCTAATAGCTCAGCTAATCGATCTGCTACTGGGGCTAGAGAATCGGCAAGCTGCAGATTACCCTCAGTAGGTCTTCCTAAATGTGATGTGACCATGACTGCAGCACCCGCATCTAAAGACATCTGTATGGCGGGAATAGAGGCTGTAATTCGAGTATCTTCCGTAATTTTTCCAGAAGCATCCTGCGGCACATTTAAGTCTGCACGAATAAAAACTCTTTTTCCAGAAAGGCGGTTTTGTGACGCTAAATCAGATAATCGATTGACTTTGAGGGTGGTGGAATGAATCATAGGTGGTTATTAATCAATTAAATACAACAAATTGGTTCAATAAATCATCATACAGGATGATTAAAGCGTCATATTCATAAAAAATACTTTATCGACACAAATTGACTGTAATTTCTTCGCCTGTTTTACAATGAGATATCTTCATATGTCCGTTAAGGAAATTATAAATGTCAATGTCTGATCGTGATGGTTTTATCTGGTTTAATGGCAAATTAGTTGATTGGCGTGATGCCAATATTCATGTCCTGACCCATAGCCTGCATTATGGTATGGCTGTATTTGAGGGCGTTAGGGCCTATAAAACTGATCAGGGACCTGCTATTTTTCGTCTTGACGAGCATACTAAGCGTTGGTTTAACTCTGCCAAGATTTTCCAAATGGAAATGCCTTATTCCCAAGAAGAGCTTATGAAGGCTCAATTAGAAGTTGTTAAGGCTAATCAACTGGAGTCTTGTTATCTTCGTCCCATCGCCTGGATTGGCTCAGAAAAGTTGGGTATTTCTCCTAAAGGAAATAAAATATTGGTCTCTATTGCGGCTTGGCAATGGGGTGCTTATTTGGGAGAAGATGGTTTAAATAAAGGTATTCGCGTTAAAACATCTTCTTTTAGCCGTCATCATGTCAACGTTTCTTTAGTTCGTGCCAAAGCTTCCGGCTATTACATCAACTCCATACTTGCGAACCAAGAAGTGACTGCACATGGCTACGATGAAGCCCTTCTTCTAGACACTGATGGTTATGTTTCAGAAGGTTCTGGAGAAAATGTATTTATCGTTCGTGACGGTATTATTTATACCCCCGACTTAGCTTCATGCCTTGCAGGAATTACACGAGAGTCAATCATCAAAATTGCTCACGATCTTGGCTTTGAGGTAAGAGAAAAACGTATTACTCGAGATGAAATGTACTGTAGTGATGAAGCATTTTTCACAGGTACAGCGGCAGAAGTAACGCCAATTCGAGAACTTGATGATCGAATCATTGGTAATGGTGGCAGGGGCCCTGTGACGGAAAAAATACAAAATGTATTTTTTGACATAGTAAAAGGTAAAAATGATAAATATCGTTCTTGGCTTACTTACGTTAAATAATCATGACAACTATTCAAACTCCTATTGAAATTGATACTCAAGATTTACCACTCCATTGCCCTCCTGGAGAGGGTAAAAACTGGGATTTACACCCAAGAGTATTCTTAGATATCGCACACACTGGGCATGCAAAATGCCCTTATTGTGGCGCAGAATATCATCTGAAGCCTGGCGCTAAGGTCGGGCACTAACATCAATGCCCCAAACACTTGTCATCGCTCCTAATTGGATAGGCGATGCAGTGCTATCGGAACCTTTCATTCGCTGCTTGAGTAGGGCCCTTGGTCAAATAACTGTTTTAGCTACCCCTTGGGTTGCACCTGTCTATCGAGCAATGCCATCAAAACCTAATGTAATTGAGGGAGATTTTTCGCATGGCAAAGTAGAGCTTGCTAAACGTAGGCAATTAGCCCAAATTGTCAAAGGTAAACGCTTCGATCAAGTCTTTGTTTTACCTAATAGCTGGAAATCGATTCTGATTCCTGTTCTGGCTAAGATCCCTAAAATTTATGGTTATCAAGGTGAACTTCGGTCTGCTTTTCTGACGAAATACCTGCCTAATCCGCCTAAAAAAAATCGCCCCCCGATGGTGGAACACTATCTCGATTTAGTAAAATTAATCGATATTCAACCCAACGCTCAACAAGAAAATAGGCCTCAACTTGACGTGGAGGCCTTCACACAAAATCAAGCTATAGATCTATTGCGATCTTTACCACATCCTGAAAAATTTTATATTCTTGCACCTGGGGCAGAATTTGGACCAGCGAAGCAATGGCCAGTAAAGCACTTTGCAGAGCTTGCTGCTCAATTATTACAACATGATCCTTCTAGCAGCATTGTGCTCTTGGGCAGTTCGAAAGACCGTGTGATTTGCGATGAGATCTTACAAGAAATAGATACAAATTTACACTCAAATATCCTCAATCTTTGCGGTTTGGCAAGCCTTGATCAATCTATCGCCCTGATTCCTCAGGCCAAAGGTTTGGCAAGTAATGATTCTGGATTGATGCATATTGCCGCAGCTTTTGGTATTGCTCAAATTGCTTTTTATGGCTCAAGCGACCCTAAACACACCCCGCCACTATCCCCTTTTGCAGGAATTTTGTTTTTAGGACTTGACTGTAGTCCCTGTCACCAAAGAAAATGTCCACTAGGTCATTTAAACTGCCTAAATCAAATTACCCCACAATCTGCTTTTGATGAATTAAATCGTTGTATTACTTTA
>Ga0209188_1000861_pt1 | contig 26905 bp, 20 predicted proteins | sample C_130625_EF_Meta_FD_187307 | JGI IMG/M metagenome (GOLD analysis project Ga0209188, IMG submission 187307) | Freshwater microbial communities from Lake Croche, Canada to study carbon cycling - C_130625_EF_MetaG (SPAdes) (version 2) | ecosystem: Environmental > Aquatic > Freshwater > Lake... | reverse complement strand
GTCCCCGTCCCGACGGCACCGATCGACGGGAGCGACGGGATCCTCCGTCAGCTCGAGGCCCAAGCGCGGCGGCACGAGGCCGAACTGGCCGTCCTCCGCCGTGAAGTCCTCGAGGCCCGGAAGGCCGCCACGCTCGGCGACCTCCTCGGCACGACGACGCACGAGTTCAACAATGCCCTGACCACGATCCTCAACTACGCCAAACTCGGCCTCCGTCACCGCGACGCCCCGACGCGCGACAAGGCCCTCGAGCGGATCCTGTCGGCCGGCACGCGGGCAGCAAAGATCACCGCCAGCATCCTCGGCATGGCACGGCGGGGGACGACGCGGATGGAGCCGGTGCACCTGGAGGCGCTCCTCGAGGAGGCGCTGGTGCTCCTCGAGCGGGAGATGACGAAGTACCGGGTCCAGGTGGAACGCGAGTATTCCCCCGTGCCCCCGGTGACGGCGAATCCCGGCCAGGTTCAGCAGGTGCTCATCAACCTCCTCGTCAACGCCCGGCAGGCGATGCCACAGGGGGGACGGCTGATCATCCGACTCTCGAGGGATTCCGGAGCCGGATTCGTTGATCTCTGTGTGCGCGACACCGGCTGTGGCATGACGCCCGACGTCATGCGGCGGATGTTCGAGGCCCATTTCTCCACGAAGAGTGGTCCGGACGAGACCGGCAAGGGGGGGACGGGCCTGGGGCTCTCCGCCTGCCGCGAGATCGTCGAAGCCCACCAGGGACGCATCCGGGTGGAGAGCGCTCCCGGCAAGGGAACGGCGATCACGATCCGCCTCCCGCTGGCCACGCCGCCCCGGCCCGCCGACGGCTGAAGGCAGCCCCCGCGTTACGTCGGATCGGCATGGGCCCCGATTCGACGATGACACACTCCAATTCGTGGCGGTGCAGCCGGGGGCGCCTACAATCGGCGGAGTCCCCCGGAGACCCGTCGATGCCCAACGTTCCCTCTTCCTCCCCTGCCCCGACCGATCCGCGTTCCCTTCCGCGCACCCTCGCCGATCTCCGCGCTGCCGGCTGGCAGAGCCGGACGGTGAAGGAGGAGGTGCGGGAGAACTTCCTCCGCGCCCTCGCCGATGGCACGGAACTCTTCCCCGGCATCGTTGGCTACGACGACACCGTCATTCCCGAGATCGACATCGCCCTCATCGCCGGCCACGACATGCTCTTCCTCGGCGAGAAGGGGCAGGCGAAGAGCCGCGTGATGCGGCTTCTCGGTCGGTTTCTCGACGAGTGGATCCCCTACCTCGACGATCCCGCCATCCCCCTCCACGACGATCCGCTCAAACCCATCACGTCGGCCGGGAAGGCGCTCGTCGCCGGTCGCGCGGAGCAGGACGTGCCGATCCGTTGGTGGCACCGCTCGGAACGCTATGCCGAGCGGCTTGCTCCCGGCACGAAGTTCGCCGACATCATCGGGGAGATCGACCCGTCGAAGCTCGCCGGGGGCACGAGCATGGCCTCGGAGGAGGCCCTCCACCTCGGCCTCATTCCCCGGATGCACCGCGGCATCTTCGCCATGAACGAGCTGCCGGAGCTCGACGAGCTCGTTCAGGTGGGGATGTTCAACATTCTCGAGGAACGCGACGTCCAGATCCGCGGCTATCCGGTCAAGTTCGACATCGATGTGATGCTCCTGTTCTCTGCCAATCCCTCCACCTACAACCGCTCCGGCAAGGTGATCCCGCAGCTCAAGGATCGGATCGGCGCTGTCATCCACACCCACTACCCCCGCGAACGCGCCCTCGGCATCCAGATGCTCGAACAGGAAGCGGGGGTTGACGGTGGCCACTCCTGGCCGGTGCTCGTGCCCCCGTTCATGAAGGAGCTCATCGAGCAGATCACGATCTGTGCCCGTGCCTCCAAGCACATCGACCAGCAATCGGGCGTCAGTGCCCGGTTCTCGATCGCCAACTACCGCACGATGGTCGCCAGTGCCCGCCACCGGGCCGTCCGCCTCGGCGAGAAGCCGGCGGTACCCAGGATCAGCGATCTCGGCCACCTCTATGCCTCGAGCCTCGGCAAGATCGAGCTCGATCTCATGGGGAGCCATCAGCTCTCCGAGCGGCAGGTTCTCGACGGGATCATCGCCGATGCGATTGCCACGGTGTTCAACGAGTATGTCGAGAAGCACTCCCTCGACGGGATTGCGAAGGTCTTCTCCGAGGGAATGAAGGTCGAGGTCGGGGACGCGGTGCCGTCGGCCGATTATTCGACGATCGTGGCCGACGTTCCCGAGCTGTGGGAGAAGGCCTTCGAGGTGAACGCCGCCAAGGATCCCGCGGTGCGGGCATCGTGCATCGAGTTCATCCTCGCCGGCCTCTATGCCACCGAGCGGATCTCCCGGATCCAATCCCACGGCCACACGATCTACGACACCCGCGGCTACGCCTGAGGAGTACCCATGCCCACGCGCGACGCCCTCGGCGGCATCGTTCATTCCTACCAGCGTTACGACCCGGCGCGGATCCCGTCGCCGCGGCCGTCCGATGTCGATCTGGTGAGCCCCGCGATGGAGCACCTCCTCGAGTTCGGGGAGCTCGACGATCTCACGCCTGAGCAACTCGCCGGCGCTGTGCTCCTCGATCCGGAGCAGATCCGCGGCTTCGGTCCGTCGATCGAGTCGCTCCGAAGGATGCTCGAGGCGAGAAAGCGAAAGATCCTCGAGCACTGGGATGCCGCCGGTGCCCGGAAGCGCGCCCGCACCGCTTTTCGCGAAGCGGCGGCGAAGGTCAAGCCGCCGGCCAAGCACAAGGAGATCTTCCACCGCGCCGTCCGCGAGGAGCAGCTCCGCCTCCTCGAGCGGCTCTGGTACGCCCAGGATGACGATCAGAGCCGGTTCGGCGCCGATCTCGTTGGCCTCGTCGACCGCCTCGGGGCCGTCTACCAGATCGATGAATTGGCGACGAAATGGGCGTTCACCGGACGCGAAAAGCTCGGGGTCGAGGAGGCTATCCGTGTCAAGGAGGAGCTCGAGGAGATCGACCGGCTCCTCGCCCAACTCGCCGACGCGCAGAAGAACGCCCGCGTCGGGCTCATCGATCTCGAAGCCCTCGGCCGGTACGCCGCCGAGGGGGAGCTCGACGATCTTGCCCGCCTCAAGGCCCAGGTCGAGGAGATGGTGGCGCGGATGGCTGCCGAGCAGGGGCTCGACAAGGGGAAGAAGGGCTATTCACTCTCCCCCAAGGCGATGCGCCTCTTCCAGGGCAAGCTTCTCGAGAAGATCTTCTCCGCGCTTGATCCCTCCCGCACCGGTCGGCACCAGGTGAACATCACGGGCGAAGGGGCCGTGGAACTCGTGCCGACGCGCCCCTACGAGTTTGGTGATTCGGTCGCCCACATCGACATCCCCGGCTCGCTCGTCAATGCGATGCTCCGCCAGGGGAAGGAGCGGCCGCTGCGCCTCGACGCTCGCGACATCGAGGTCCACACAACCCGGAACACGCCGAAGTGTGCCACCGTCGTCGCTCTCGACATGAGCGGCTCGATGCGGCACGGCGGGCTCTACGTGAGCGTGAAGCGGATGGCGCTGGCCCTCCAGGGGCTCGTGCAGCGCGAGTTTCCCGGGGACACCCTCTCGTTCCTCGAGATGTACTCCTTCGCCAAGCCCCGCCCCGCCGGGGAGATCGTCACGCTCCTTCCCAAGCCGGTGACGATCTTCGAGCCGGTCGTCCGCCTCAGGGCCGACATGTCCGATCCGGAGATCACGGCTGAGGATGTTCCTCCGCACTTCACGAACATCCAGCACGCCCTCCAACTCGCCCGCCGTCAACTCGCCCGCGCCGACACGCCCAACAAGCAGGTGATCCTCATCACCGACGGCCTCCCCACGGCCCATTTCGAAGGGAACGAGCTCTATCTCCTCTATCCCCCCCACAAGCGCACCGAGGAGGCGACGCTCCGCGAGGCGGAGGCCTGCCGGCGCGAGGGGATCGTGGTGAACGTGTTTCTCCTCTCCGGCTGGTCGCAGTCGCGCGAGGACATCCAGTTTGCCTACAAGCTCGCGCAGACCGCGCAGGGCCGGGTGTTCTTCACGTCGGGGAAGGATCTCGACCGCTTCGTCGTCTGGGATTACGTCTCCCGCCGCCGCTCGATCATCGGTTGAGCGGGGCGCTGGAAGCACCTCGTTGGTACCAGCGCACAGGCGAGGCGGGAATCGGCGAACGCTTGAGGAGTGACGAGGTCCTCCGAGAAACGACGAAACTTTTGCCGGCCCCGCCGACGTGCCACCCACAGGCTCGAGGCCCTCTGGGCTTTCCTGATCCTTGGCTCAAACGTGGCTTCGGGGTCGCCCGTGCCCCGTCGCCGGACGCTCGCTTCGGCCTTCGTGGCCTCCGCTCGCTCGGACCCGCCTGCGCTTCGCCATCCATGGCTCCGCTTGTCGGCTACGCCGGCTCTCGGAGCACGGGCGTCCCCTCGCTGTCGGCGCTCCAGGTTGCTCGCGAGCAGGCTGTGGATACAGTGTCGGCCGCCGGATGCGGCGGCCGACACTCCCGAAAAACCTTGGCTTTTTTGGGAGCGTCTCAAGTGGAAAAACGTCATGGATGACTTTTTCCACGGACGGCTAGTGCTGGTAGACGGCGTAGCCCAGCTCGCGGAGCTCCTGGGCCCAGGCCTCCTCGGTGGCGACCGCGTCCTCCCAGGTCATTGCCGGGAAGTCGGCAAACAGATCGGGCCGGAGGCGGATGGCGTGGTCGCGGACGAGCGGGCAGCCCTTGTGCCCGCGGAGGTGGTTGACGTAGCGGACCTCCGGGTCGAGCCCCGTCGAGCCGACATAGAGGCAGATCTGGTCGGGCTTCGTGTAGCGGTTCTGCCGGATGAAACGCCGGTCGCGACGGACCTCCGTCGCCAGTTCCACCACGTACACCCGGTGGTGGAGCTTCGGCCCGCGACGGGATCGACGGGGAATCGTCATGGGCGGCAGGCTGACAAGCAGGCGAAGGAGTGCTTCCGGTCGATGCCGGAAGGCGCCACGACAGTCTTGCCCAGGAAATCGGGCGCGGCGATCAGGCGCCGGCACCGGCGGGGAGCGAATCGAGCAGACATTGCATCCTTCGGTCGCCATCGGCGGTGCGGGCGAGGGCCGCCAGTTCGTCGCTCACCTGGCCCAGCCCTGAGAGCGACCGGGAGGCGTAGCGATCCGCGGGGCCGACCTCGATCTCCTCGATCTCCACGCCGAGCAGGCGGGAGTCGACCGCGTTGGGTGGGGGAAACGTGTCGACGCAGTCGATCTCGACTTGGAGCCAAGGGAGCGAGCCGGGGGCTGCCGGGATCGCCGCTTCGAAGAAGTGATCGAAGGGGGGGAGCACCCAATGGTCGACCGGGCAGGGAGTGCCATCGACCATGATCCGCAGGCCGTCCACCTGCTGCGAGCGGAGATGATTGCCGACGCGGAGCCGCAGGGACAGGGGCCGGCTGCGGTCGATCCGTAGATCGAGGCTCGCCACCGAGCCGGGGCCGGTCCAACGGGCCCGCTTTCGGCCATTGATCTCGCCGGGGTGCCAGCCGGTCCCGAGGAATCCCTCCCCCATGTCGACGAGCACCGCCGCCGGGGGCGCGAGGATACGGGCCCGATAGCCGCGGCAGGCTTCCGCATCGAGCGTCTGGCGATCGCCACGGTGCCGGCTTGCGGCGAGCCTGTGTGCCGTGGCGACAAGGCGGCGGTCGATGGCCGTACACGATTCGGCGAGGCGCCGCTCTTCGGCGGTGAGGCTCGCCGACGTGGCAAACGTGTTGTGGACCTGGAGCGAGCCACGCGGCGGAGAGCATCCGAGCCTGGCGGCAAGTGCGGTGAGGAAGTCGTCGAACTCCTCGACGAAGCCGACGACGTCGATCGCTGCCAATCGTGCCTCGAGGAGGTCGAAAAGCGCTGGGACTGGATCCGCGTTGCGGCATGCGGCCTGGAGTTCGGCGAGCACCGGCCCGCCGAAGGCGAGGTGGTGGGCGACGGCATTGCCGAAGACCGCGGCACCGGGGAGCGCGAGGAAGGGCGCGAAGCCTGCGCGGGCCACCGCGCGAAGGCGGCGGTAACGATCGTCACGGCTGGCGACGAGGGCGTCGTCCCAGCGGGTGATCATCCGCCATTCGGAGTGGAGCCTGGCCACCGGATCCCGGAGCACGATCACGTCGAGGGTGTTGCCCAGAAGCCCCTTCCAATCGTGGACACCGTACGGATCGTGGAGGAACTCGGCGCGGAGGATCGCCGCGCGGGCATCCGTGCCGTTCGGATCGCCCCCCTGCCCCGCCACGAGTTCCTCGACGTGGGCGGCCCTCTCGTGGGCGGTCGTCCCTTGGAGGAACTTCAGCAGCGTCGTACCGGCGCATTTGTGGACATGGTGGAAGACGATCCGTGGCAGCATGACGACCCCCAAGTACGCTCCACGAATCCGTCAGACGCGGCGCGCCCGCCCGATCTCGCGGGCCAGCATCACGCCGCTGGCCGTGGCGGCGAGCACCGCGAGCGTGGCGAGCGTCCACAGCGGCACGATCTGCTGCGGAGCGACGACGTCACGGTCCTCGGCCGTCTCCGCCAGATCGACAGGCTCGAGCCCCGCTGACCGGCGCGATCGCTCGATCGCGGCGTTTTGACGACCGAGGAAACGGCCCTCGATCTGCCGTTGCCGGATGGCGTACTTCGGCGCGATCAGCGCCATGCCGACCAGCGCCATCACCGAGAACAGGCATCCCCAGAACCATGGGGAGTCGGTGGCACGAAAGGGTGGGGACGGCATGGCCACGCTCCGGTCAGTCGCCGGGCACCGGGGTTAATTCCACCGGTGCCCGGCCGACCTGCTTGTTTGACGTCGAGCAAACCGAGCCTCGATCAGGCGATGCCGGGCCAACGGGCGCGGACGTCGGGGCCGGCGTAGACGGCGCCGTCACCGAGGCTCTCCTGGATGCGGAGGAGCTGGTTGTACTTCGCCACCCGATCGCTCCGCGATGCCGAGCCGGTCTTGATCTGGCCGGTGCCGAGGCCGACAGCGAGGTCGGCGATCGTGGCATCTTCCGTCTCGCCACTGCGGTGACTGGCGATCGACGTGTAGCCGGCGCGGTGGGCCAGTTGCACGGCAGCCATGGTCTCGGTGAGCGTGCCGATCTGATTGACCTTCACGAGGATGCTGTTGGCGATCCCCTCGGCGATGCCGCGGCCGAGCCGCTCGGAGTTGGTGACGAAGAGATCGTCGCCCACCAACTGCACCTTCGATCCGAGCTTCTCGCTGATCAGCTTCCAGCCCTTCCAGTCGTCCTCCGAGCAGCCGTCCTCGATCGACATGATCGGGTAGCGGCCGGCGAGGCTGGCAAAGAAGTCGACGATGCCGGCGGAGTCGAGCTTCTTCCCCTCGATCGTGTACGTCCCTGTCTTCGCATCAAACAGCTCGGTGGCGGCGACGTCGAGGGCGATCCCGATCTCCTTGCCCGGCTCGTAGCCCGCGGCCGTGATCGCCGCGAGGATGACCTCGAGGGCCTCGGCACAGGTGCCGATGTGAGGGGCGAAGCCGCCTTCGTCACCGACGGCCGTCGAGAGCTTCTTGTCCTTGAGCACTTTCTTGAGGGCGTGGAACGTCTCGACGCCGGCGCGGAGCGCGTCGTCGAACGTGTCGAAGCCCAGGGGCATGACCATGAATTCCTGAACATCGAGCGGATTGTCGGCATGCGCGCCACCGTTGATGATGTTCATCATCGGTGCCGGGAGGATCCGGGCACTGGCGCCGCCGAGGTAGCGGTAGAGGGGGATTCCGCAGTGCTCCGCCGCGGCGTGGGCGACGGCCATCGACACCCCGAGGATCGCGTTGGCCCCGAGATTCTTCTTGTTCGGCGTGCCGTCGAGTTCGAGCATCCGCTCGTCGATCCCGGCCTGATCGAGGGCATCGCAGCCCTCGAGTTCGTCGGCGATCTGGGAGTTGACGTTTTCGACCGCTTCGAGAACACCCTTGCCGAGGTAGACGGCCTTGTCGCCGTCACGCTTCTCCCAGGCCTCGTGGGCACCGGTGCTGGCCCCCGACGGCACGGCGGCGCGGCCGAACGCTCCGTCAGCCAGCGCCACGTCGACCTCGATGGTGGGGTTGCCGCGGCTGTCGAGGATCTGGCGGGCGTGGATGTCGACAATCGTTGACATGGAAATCCTTCTTGATCGGGGGGAGGAGTGGGGGGGGAACGGACCGGGGCGGAATCGGCAATTGTGCCCGCCGCGGCCCCGCACGCAAGGCCGACCCCGCGGCGCGTCCCTGCCAGGCTTGGCCGCGGTCTCTCGGGTCCGATTCGTCCCGGGAACGCCGCCGCCTGGTATCATCAGCCGCATGTTCACCGGACTCGTGGAAACCATCGGGCGGATCAGCGACGTGCGGGTCGAGTCGCCGGGGGTGCGGCTGACCGTCGTGGCGGGGGATGTCGCCGCCGACGCACCGTTGGGGGCAAGCATCTGCGTCAGCGGCTGCTGTCTTTCGGTGGTGGCCGTCGACGGGCCGCGCCTCTCGTTCCAAGTCGGCCCGGAGTCCCTCGCCCGCACGACCCTCGGGGGCCTCGTCCCCGGAGCGGGGGTGAATTTGGAACGCTCCCTGCGGCTTTCAGACCGGCTCGGCGGTCACCTCGTCACCGGGCATGTCGATGGGCTCGGCACGCTCCTCTCCCGCGATGCATCGGGCGATTGGGTGACGTGTGTGTTCTCGGCACCTCAAGCGCTCCTCCGTCAGATGGCTTCCAAGGGCTCGGTGGCGATTGACGGCATCAGCCTGACGCTTGTCGCTGTCGAGGCGGAACGATTCAGCGTCGCCCTCATTCCCCACACCCTCGCCGTCACCACCTTGGGGACGCTTGCGGTCGGTGGGAGCGTCAACCTCGAGACCGATCTCGTGGCCAAGTATGTTGCCCGCTGGTTGGAAGGGGCCCCATGAGCCGCCGTGATGGCACCCGGGGGCGTCCCGAGGGCCGCCCTGCCTGGTCGAAGCCACCGGAGGCCCCCCCTGCCCCGCCGATGACCCGCGCCTCCCGACAGACGACCGCCTATCTGAAGCGGTTGTTTGAGCAGGTGGGATTCGGGATCGACGCATCGAAGGGGCAGAACTTTCTCGTCGATCTCAATCTCGTCGATGTCGTCGTCCGCGAGGCGGGGATCGGCCCGGCAGATGTCGTCCTCGAAGTGGGGTGCGGCACCGGCGTGCTCACCGAACGGCTGGCCGCGGCGGCGGGGCGGGTCGTCACCGCCGAGATCGACCCCCGGCTTGCCCAGTTGGCCCGCGATCGCCTCATCGAGGCCGACAATGTCGAACTCGTCGAGGGGGACGCACTGGCCTCGAAGCATGTGATGGCGCCGGCGCTCCTCGCAGCCGTTGATGCTGCCCTCGCAGCCTCCCCAGGGGGGGCCCTGCGGCTGGTCGCCAATCTTCCCTACTGCGTCGCCACGCCGGTGATCTCGAATCTCCTCGCCCTTCCCCGTCCGTTTGCGTCGGCCACGGTCACGGTGCAGCGCGAGATGGCAGAGCGGATGTCGGCCCATGCCGGCGACTCCAGCTACAACGCGCTCTCGGTCTGGATCGGTGCCCAGGCCGACGCGGAGATCGTCCGCATCCTCCCGCCGAGCGTTTTCTGGCCGCGGCCGAAGGTCGATTCCGCGATCGTGCGAATCGTCGTCGACGCCCAACGCCGCGCGACGATCCCCGATCCGGCACGGTTTCACCGCTTCATCCGCGATCTCTTCTGCCACCGTCGCAAACTGCTCCGCGGTGTCCTTGTGCGGATGGCCGGGGGGAAGCAAGAATCGGGCGTCCGCGAGGGGGTCGAAGCGCTGTACACCACCCTCGGCCTCAGGCCTGGCGCCCGCGCCGAGGAGATCCCCCCCGCCGGCCTCATTCGGTTGGAGAGCGAGTTTCATGCCCGGTTCGGTGGCTGAACCGGCGTGATGCGGGCGATCAATCCGAACCGATCCGCACCCGGGAGAATCACCATGGTGGCAAAATACATCGAGATGAACGGCCGAGCGCTGATGAGCTTGCTCGAGCCGGATGAGGTGTCTCCAGAGGCCCTCCGTCGCGCCGGGCTCACCGACACCTGTTTGGTGCGTGTCAACCTCCAGGGGGACATCGAAGTCCGTCGGCACGATCGCTGGGACGTCATTGGCGGATTGACCGGTAAGTTCGGACCGCGCGTCGAATCGGCCAGCGGCAGAACTTGGGCTTCCTGATCGGTTGCTGCTCGCTCCAGGCGCGGTCCGACCCTGGATGGCGGGGCTGGATCAGGCCGCAGACTCCCCGGGTGGGTGGTGCCACGGGGCCGCAGAGTTTGCGTGGCCCCCGGAACAGGGACGCTTTGACGCTCCCCCTTGCCGACTGGCGAAGGACTGTCGGTCGCGGGGCCGGCGGAACACCGTCCGGAAGCTCCCGGTGGTCCGGAACTTCCGGTTGTCTGGCACCCACGGGTAGACTCTGTTGCAGGTCCCGGAAACCTGCCGAAATCCCAGAAGTCCCGGGGGGAATCCCGGGTTTCCAAAGCACGGTCGCCGTGCCGGCTGCCACGAGGCGCCGCGCCGGTGAGTCCCTCAAGGACAGTAGGTGGGCGGAGGTCCCACGGCACGTGAATCCCAATCCCAACACCGAAGCGTCATTCGCCGAAACGATCGTCGACCTGCTGCGGCAACGGTCGGCCTACCGCCCCCACGACCGGGCGTTCACGTTCCTCGTCGACGGCGAGCAAGACGAGCTCAACATCACCTACGCCGAACTCGACCGGAAGGCCCGGACGCTCGGCGCCTGGCTCCAGGCTTCTGGGATGACCGGGAAGCGCGTCCTCCTCCTTTTTCCCTCAGGGCTCGACTTCATCGCTGCGTTTCTCGGCTGCCTGTACGGCGGGGCGATCGCGGTTCCGGCCTACCCGCCGCGCAAAAATCGGTCGGTTGAGCGGATCGAGGCGATCGCCCGCGACGCCGATGCCTCCGTCGCCCTCACGACCCGCGATGTCCTCGATCGCTTCGATGGCCTGCGGGCCGCGGCGCCGAGCCTGGGGAAGATCCTCTGGAAGGTCGATGCCGAGCTCGAGTCTGATTGGGCCGAGCGGTGGGAACGGCCCGACATCGACGGGGAGACGCTGGCGTTCCTCCAGTACACGAGCGGGTCGACGGGGACGCCGAAGGGGGTGATGCTGTCGCACGCCAACCTCCTCCACAACTCCCTGCGGATCATGCAGGCGTTCGAGATCACCCGGTCGCAGTCGGGGGTCTTCTGGCTGCCGAGCTTCCACGACATGGGGCTCATCGGTGGCATCCTCGTGCCGCTCTACGGCGGCAAGTTCAACGTCCTCATGTCGCCGGTGGCGTTCCTTCAAAAGCCACTCCGCTGGCTCGAGGCGATCTCGAAATACCGGGCCACGATCAGCGGCGGGCCGAACTTCGCCTACGAGCTGTGCGTGCGGAAGATCACGCCCGAGCAACGCCGCTCGCTCGATCTCTCCAGCTGGTCGCTGGCCTTCAACGGCGCCGAGCCGGTCCGCCCCGAGACGATCGATGCCTTCTCCGAGGCGTTCGCGCCGTGCGGGTTCCGTCGCGAGGCGTTCTTTCCCTGTTACGGCCTCGCCGAGAGCACGCTCATGGTGACCGGCGGGATGAAGTTCGAGCCGCCGGTGATCCGCACGTTTGACGCCACGTCGATCGAGACCGGATCGGCGGTCGTCCGCACCGGCTTCGCCCCGGGGACACGCCGGCTCGTCGGCAGCGGCCGTGAGCTCGACGGCCAGGATGTCCGGATCGTCGACCCGCACACGAACGAAGCCCTGCCGCCGGGAATGATCGGCGAGATTTGGGTGAGCGGGCCGAGCGTGGCCCAGGGCTACTGGAACCGCGGCGACGAGACGCAGGCGACGTTCGGCGCCATGCTCGCCCGGCCCGATTCCGGATCGGAGCGGCAGTCGCTCAAGACCTGGCAGCCAAACCCCGGCCCCTACCTCCGGACAGGGGATCTCGGGTTTTTCGACAACGGCGAACTGTTCGTCACCGGACGGCTCAAGGACCTGATCATCATCCGCGGTCGCAACCATTACCCGCAGGACATCGAGCAGACGGTCGAGACGGCCGGGTCTCTCGTCCGCGCCGGGTCGGTGGCGGCCTTCTCCGTCGACGTCGAGGGGCGTGAGCGCGTCGTCGTCGTCGCCGAACTCGAGCGCGGCAAACGCGACAGTGAAGAGATGACGGAGGCCTTCGACAAGATCCGCCGCCAACTCGCCATCGAGCACGAGATCGCGCTGGAGGGGATCGTGCTCGTTCGCCCCAACAGCGTCCCGAAGACGTCGAGCGGCAAGATCCAGCGTCATGCCTGCAAGCGGCAGTTCCTCGACGGGACGCTCGAGGTGGTTGAGCAGCAGATCAGCTGGCTGCAGCCGGGCATCGCCGGCTCGACGGTCACCGAGGCCCCTCGCCCCGCCGCCACGGCCGGGCGGCCTGGTGCGGAGGCTCCGCGCCTCGCCCGCCACCGCCCCGTGGGGGAATCGGCACGCTCCGGCCGTCCGCAGCGCGATCTCCCTGAATCGGTTGTCGAGGCGGTCTTCAGCCAGGTCCGCAGCATCGCCAAGGAGCGGGCCGGCAACCTCACCCTCGACAGCAACATCGTCGAACTCGGGCTCGATTCGCTCGAGCGGATGGAGATCGTCACCGGTCTCGAGGAGACCTACGGGGGCCGCTTCCCCGAGCAAGTTCTCCCCCAGATCGAGACCTGCCGCGAGGTCGTGGAGGCCATCCTCGACCACATGCCGGCAGCGAATCTCCCCGCCGCCGGCCGGTCGGCCCCGGCCTTGTCCGCCGGGACCGGCCCACAGCATCCGGCGGTCACCGCGGTGACCCACGAGATTCCTCGCGAGTCCTGGAATATTGCCGAGTTCCCCGAGGTGCGGGCGCTCGAGCAAAACTTCAAGCTCGTCCGCGACGCCGGCCTTGAGGATCCCTATTTCGGCGTCCACGAAGGGCTCACCAACGACCGGACGCAGATCGGCGGCCGGGAGATGATCAGCTGGGCGACCTACAACTACCTCGGCATGTCGGGCGAGCCCGACGTGACGGCGGCCGCGAAGGCGGCGCTCGATCGCTATGGCTCGAGCGTGTCGGCAAGCCGGCTGGTGTCGGGCGAGAAGGTCATCCACAAGGAACTCGAGCAGGCGATCGCCCGCTTCATCGGGACGGAAGACTCGATCACCTTCGTGGGCGGTCATGCCACCAACGAGACGGTCATCGGCCATGTCGTCGGCCCGGGAGACCTCATCCTCCACGATGCCCTCTCCCACAACAGCCTCCTCCAGGGAGCCATCCTCTCCGGGGCCCGTCGCCGGCCCTTCCCCCACAACGACTTCGAGGCTGCCGAGCAGCTCCTCCGGCAGGTGCGCGGCCAGTACCGCCGCGTGCTCGTCGTCATCGAGGGGGTCTACAGCATGGACGGCGATTTCTCCGACCTGCCGCGGTTCGTGGCGTTGGCGAAGAAGCACAAGGCGCTCCTCATGGTCGACGAGGCCCACTCGATCGGCGTCATGGGGGCCCGCGGCCGGGGGATGAGCGAGCAGTTCGGGGTCGATCCCGCCGACGTCGATCTGTGGATGGGAACGCTCTCGAAGGCGCTCGGCAGCTGCGGTGGCTACATCGCCGGGTCGAAGTCGCTCGTCCGCTGGCTGAAGTACACCGTGCCGGGCTTCGTCTACTCCGTCGGCCTCCCGCCGGCGGCGGCCGGGGCGGCTTTGGGAGCGCTGCGGCTCCTCGAGCGTCAGCCCGACCGGGTGACGAAGCTCCTCGCCAACTCCCGGCTGTTCCTCCAGCTTGCCAAGGAAGCCGGTTTTGACACCGGGTCGGCCGGCGGGACGGCCATCATCCCGGTGATCCTCGGCAACTCGATCAACAGCCTCAAGCTGTCGAGGGCCATGTTCGCCCGCGGGATCAGCGTCCAGCCGATCCTTTATCCGGCGGTCGAGGAGCGGGCGGCCCGCCTCCGCTTCTTCATCACCTCGAAGCACACCCCCGATCAGATCCGCAGGACTGTCTCCGTGATGCGGGAGGAAATGGCGAAGATCGACCCGGGATTCTCTCGGCAGGCTGCCCCACGCGGAGCCGCCGTGTCAGGCTGGTGAGCGCGGTCGGAGCCGGAGTTGGGTGATCCCGGCGGGGGCGGGCAGCGGTGGCGTCCCTCTCCCGCCCTGCTATAAAAGGCCCCATGCAGGGCCCCCTGGAAACCATCAGCCACCGCCTCGTCCTCCCGGCCGACGCCAATCACCACGGCACGCTCTACGCCGGGAGCCTCCTTCGCTTCACGCTCGAGGCGGCCTACGCGGCCGGCACCCGGGGGGTCGGGCCGACGGCCAACCTCATGCTCCGCCGGGTGGTGTCGGTCGAGTGCCGACGGAGCGTTCCTGTCGGGGCGCTGGTGGAGATCCGCGGGGCGGTGCTTCAGGTCCGGCAGTGCTACGTCGTCGTCGGCGTCGTCGGCATGCCGCTTGCGGGGCACGAGCTCCCCTGGATGGACGCCTTGATGGGGTTCGTCCAGGTCGATGCCGAGGGGCTGCCGGCCGAGTTGCCGGCGGGCATTGCCACCGCGGCCCGGGAACGGCTCTGGCAGCCGCTCGCCGACCGGCTCGAGACGCTTTCCCAGACGCGGGGGGCGACTGCCGGATGGATCGGCGTCAGCTTTGATCGCCCCTGATCGCTGCTGCCACGCAACGGGATCATGAACCAGGGCGATGGAAAACGGGATCGCCGTTGGCATCGCTCCCCAGCGAATGCCAACGGCGACTTCCCCGTGATCTCTGTGCGGCGAGGGCGTTTGGCCCTTGCCGCCGTTGCGATCAGTACTTCACCTCGACACCGAAGTCGACGCCGTTGACGAACACGTATTCCTGGCCTCCGACCACCGGTCCGATCCGGTTGTAGGTCGGGCTGACCTGCGTGCCGTCGGCCCCGGTCGGCGTCGAGGTCTTCACGACCCACGGGTTTTGGAGGCTCGCCGGCTGGCTCTTATCCTGCGGCTCGGCGTACTGCACCGGCCGGCGGGAACTGATGTAGCCGGTGTTGGTCGAGGCCCGAGCGATGCTCCCCAGCCACATGCCGGTGTAGCCGGCCCGGAGGTTGATCGCCTGGCTGACCTTGTACTGCGTCCCGAACCGCCATTCCCCGATCGGTGAGAAGACAAACTGGTGGCTGGCGGCATTCGTGGCGTTGCTCTGGCCGACCCCGAAGACCTGAAGGAACAGCGGCGGGCCGGCGATGGTCTGCGGGCCAGTGCTGGTGCCGTCGGAGGTGTAGGTCGTCGACGGCGTGAACGTCGCTCGGAGGTAGTCGGCCCCGATCCCCTCGGGGAAGTTCGAGCCCTGGTAGAGGTTGTTTTGCCAGTTGAAGGCCGCGGTGAACTTGAACTGGCTGGTGAAGTTCCACCGGCCCCAATCCTGCTCGAAGAGCATGCCGAACTCCGGGCCCACCATGTTGTTATAGGTGTTCGTGTTCCACGCACCTGTCTGGAGCGGGGTGCCACGGCCTTGCCCGGTGAGGGTGTCGACACCGGTGATCCCGAGAACGTCGCCGGCCGGGCCCGAGTCATAGATGATGCTCTGGTTGCCGTTGTTGCCACCGAACTGGCCGCCGCCGTTGAGGCCGCCGCCGCCCTGATTGTTGCCACCACCCTGATTGGTGTTACCGCCACCGGTGTTGCCACCGCCGGTGTTACCGCCGCCGGTGTTGCCGCCGCCGGTGTTGCCGCCACCGGTGTTACCGCCACCGGTGTTGCCGCCGCCGGTGTTGCCACCGCCGCCAGTACTGTTGTTGTTGAAGGCGTACTGGTTGCTCTCGTAGCCGATCTTGTAGCGGTCGGCCACCTGGACATACCGCGGGCCGAAGGTGAAGGTCGCGGTCGACCCGCTCCCCCGTCGGCCGAGCTCGCGGCGGATCATCATCGCCGCGCCGCCGCTCTGGATCTCGGTGGAGTTGTTTTGGGTCAGCTTCTGGGAGATGAGGTGGTCGGGGGGCGGGCTCGTCGAGGTGATCGTCGTCGTCACGATCGCTTGACCGATGCCGCCGGTCGTGCCGGTGCCAGACGCGGTCGTCTGCGTGAAGGTCTGGGTCGGCGAGGAGGCTGCGAACTCGCTGTTGGTCTGGAAGCTCTGCGATTGGCTCCCCAGATCGGTATAGGTGAGGAGCACGCCGCGGTTGTCGTAGATCCAGCCGCCCTCGTAGCGGTTGCCCCAGGCGATCTTCGTCCGCATCCAGCTCGTGTTGAGGTCGAGCTGCATCGGATCGCCACCGAAGATGTAGATGCCGCCGATGATGCTGCCCCCCTGCCCTTGCCCCGTCCCACCGCCGGCCTGCGCTCCGGCCTGGATGTTGCCGTTATTGAGCTGGACGAGTGTCTGCGGGGAGATCGGCTGGGTGGGGATGAGATACCCACCGGTCTGCGTCTGTCCAACCCCGGTCACCCGCGGCACGGTGATGCCGTACGCGAGGCGGTCGTAGTTGAAGAAGAGCCCCTCGCTCGGCTCCGGGAACATCTCGTATTCCTGGAGGTCGGGCGGGGCGAAGAGCTGGAAGTCGTAGAAGTCCTGGTCTGGCAGGAGCGGCATCCAGTCTCCGCCGCGGGCCTGGGGGACCGGGGCCAGCGGCGCCGCCAAGGCGAGGATAGTCGCCAGCTTGGAGACGAGACCGGTAACGCGCTTGACACGGGGGTGTGTGGCCATCGCTATGTGTCCTGGGGAGCAGGAGCCGTTGTTCCGCAATTGCGGATTGCTCATTTGGTATCGGTCGTGCCGGGGATCCGAGTTGACGAAACTTGGCAGACCCTGACGAATCGGGGGGTCGCAACGGTCCCGGAGGAAGAAAGGCTGGCAGCCGCGGCAACCTCGGGTATCCTGCAGGAACCGCCCTGCGCGGCCCCGGACTGCGGCCGATTCCCGCGGATTCCCGATGTTTTCAGGGAGAAGAGCGATGCGGACCTGCCTCGAGGTCTCTCACCACGGGGGCCGTGCCCCGCGGGCGACCAATTTTTGCCTTACGCCCGCGACCCTGTGCGGATGGCTGCTCGTCGCGGTGGTTTGGGGAGGGTGGGGCGTGGCCCTGTCGGGGGCCGCGGAGCCGGCCCGGCCGCGCGGGGGAGCTGTCGCGGAAAAGGAGGCTGCCCCGGTCGACGAGGTCGAGTTCCTCCGTCTCTCCCGCGATGCCAAGGGGCGGCCTGCGTCGCTCGACACGTCGATCGTCCATTATCGGGAGACGGAAGCCTCGGCCCGGGCCGCCGGACGCCGGACGCCCGTCGAGGTCGACCTCGTCGGAGCCGTCCATCTCGGAGGGAAGGGCTACTACGACACCCTCGACCGGCTCTTCGAGGAGTATGACGCTGTCCTCTATGAGCTCGTCGCCCCCGACAATGCCCGGATCCCGAAGCCGGGGCGGAAGGCCTCCGGGGCGATCGGCAACGCCCAGACCGGCATGACGAAGATGCTGGGGCTCGAGTTCCAGCTCGACCAAATCGATTATTCCGCGGAGAACTTCGTCCATGCCGACATGTCGCCGAAGGAGTTCGATGCGGCCATGCAGAAGCGCGGCGAATCGTGGTGGACGATGTTCACCCGCCTCATGACCGAGGGAGTCGAGCGCGCCGAACGGGGCAAGCCGACCGGCCCCGAGTTGGGGATCGGCGACCTGTGGGGACTGTTCTTCGGGAAGGACCGTGAAGTCCGGCTCCGCCGCATCATGGCCGAGCAGTTCACCGACATGGAGGTGCTGACCGCGGCCTTCGGTGGCGAAGAGGGATCGAGCCTGATCACCGACCGCAACGGTGCCGCGCTCGAGGTGCTCTCCGAACAGATCGCCAACGGAAAGAAGCGGATGGCCATCTTCTACGGCGCCGCTCACATGGACGACTTCGACCGCCGCCTCAGGGAGGATTTCGGCATGGAGCCGGGGGAGGTCGAATGGGTCGAGGCCTGGGATCTGCGGATGCCGGGAGAGCGCTGAGGCGGCCTCGCCGTCAGCGTCTGACGGGGCTGGCGACGCGGACGACTTCCCGCTGCACCGGGCGGCGCATCGGCCGCGTCCATCCATCCGTCACCCGACGGAGGTGCCGGAGGGCCGAATCGTAGCCGAGCCCTTCGACCGCCTCGCCGACGATCTCGAACTCGAAGTCACCCCGATACCCGGCAGCGTGCAGTTCGCCCACGAGTTCCTCGAGGGGGAGCTGGCCCTGCCCAGGCGGAAGACGCTCCCGGTCAGACGAGGGGGGGCCAATCCGATCGGCCAGCTTGACCAGCGCCAATCGCTTGACGAGATCGGGGAGGAGGCCGGGGAGGGTCGAGTCGTGGCCGAACTGCCACAGGTCGAGGGCCAATTGCACCGCCGGGTGGTTGAAGCGATCGACCCATTCCAGGGCCTGGGTGAGCCTGGGCATGAAACCGCAGCCCGCGGCGGCACCGGGATGGTGGGGCTCGAGGGCGAGGGTCACGCCCCGTTCGCTGGCGAGGGGGCAGAGAATCTCGAGCGACTCCTGGAGGAGCCGACGGGCGTGGCCGAGGGTGTGGCCGCCACGGCAGCCGGTGTGGACGACGAGGACCTCAGCGCCGACTCGCTCGGCCGTCGTGATCGCCTCCGCGGCATCATCGACGCTCTCGCGGAACGTCCGCCCGTCGCTTCCGGTGAACCCGCCGGCCCACTGCAGGCTCGAGACTCGGATCCCGGAGCGATCGAGGAGCCGCCGCGCCGCGTCGATTCCGACATCCGAAACTTTCGTCCGCCACAGCGAGATCGCGTCAAAGCCGTGATAGGCGAGATGGTCGAGCTCGACCGGAAGATCCCAGCGGTACGTGGTCAGCTGGCTGATCGACAACTGCAGACGCGAAACGCGGGGCTTGGGCTCGGACATGGGTCGGATCGGTCTCCTGCCAACCGGTGAACACGGGCGTTGCCGCGACGGCGAATCGCTGTCAGAGGGGGAAGTATGGGACACCCCCTCGCAGGCAGGCAAGAGAAGTCGGTGGGGCTCGCTCCATCCGCTTGCACTCGCTCCGCCGACCGCCTTTCAACAGCAAGGCATCCGGGGTTGACAGCGCGCGGGGGGGCGTTCCGAAGAGGGCGGGACAGCCGTTCATCGCTTGGCATCAGCGTGTCGGCATGAGGTCGAGACAGACCACGCGCCCGGTGCCACGAACGAACACCAAGCCGCGGGCGATCACCGGTGCCGCCCAGCATGGCGGCGCGAGGAGCTCGCGGCCGCTGGCAGCATCGAGGGGGCGGACGCGCGATACCTCCTCGTACTTCTCCGGCGTCGCCCTCGCCAAGACGAGGTCGCCGTACTCGCCGAGGATGAGGAGGTGGTCGTCGACGAGCGTGACGCTCGAACGTCCCAGCCCCCCCTCACTCCAGCCGACCACACCGGTGTTCCAGTTGACGCACACGAGTTGGGCGTCGCCGGCGTTGCGGCCGCTCGAGCCGTAGACGTATCCATCGCGGAGGACGGGAGTGTTCCAGTGGGTCTTGAGAGCCTGTCGGGGCCGCGCACCGGGCTTGTCGCGCCGGACTTCGCGGAAGGCATCGTTTTCCAGGGCGAGCAAGACGCTGCCGGGGCCGTAGCATTCGGAGAGGAGGACCTGGTCGCCGGACACGATCGGACTCGCGGCGACGACGCTGAACAGTTCGTCGGAACGCCACCGGAAGCGATCGAGGAGCTTGCCGGTCGCCGGCTCGACCGCCACGAGTTCGTCGCGCATCCAGGCAAGGATCAGCGGCCGGCCGCCGATCGTCGCAAGCACCGGCACGCTGTAGCTGGCCAGTTGGTTCGTGGCCCGCCACACCTCGGCGCCGGAGCCGACGTCGAAGGCCACCAGGCCGCTGTCGAGCCCCTTCACCAGATCGAGGCGTTCCGGAGCCGCGGGGTTGGCCCCCTCCCGGCTCCCCCCCACCTGCACGACGACGAGCGTCCGCTCCTCCGCGCCGACGCGCAGCGGTCCGACAACGAGCGGAGCGGTGCCGACGCCGAAGAAGTTCTGAACGACGTGGTAAGTGGCCGAGGTGTCGACCTCCCAGAGGAGACTGCCATCGATGATGGCCCGGCACTCGAGCCTCCCGTCCGGCCCGAAGGTGAGGACGCGGTGGCCGGTGATGACAGGCTGGGCTCGCGGGCCGCCGTCGTAGCCGAAGGAGTCGGTGTAGACGACCTCGCGACCGGCTTCCCAGAGCGGACGGCCCGTCTCGGCCTCGACGGCCCGGAGGCGAAGGCGGTTCGCAACACGATCAAAGAGGAACGCTCGGCCGCCGGCGACGGCCGGAGCGCAATACCCCTCCCCGATCGCCGCCTGCCACACCACCCGCGGGCCGCCGGCCTCCCAGGGTGACGCGATTCCGACCTGGCTGCTCGAACCTGTGCCTGAGGGGCCGAGGAACGTGCCCCAATCCTCCCCCTCGCGGGTCGACAGATCGGCCGCCGGGGCCGGTTCGGCCGCAGGCAGTGGCGATGATGGAGTGACGAGGGCAACGACGACGAAGAGGATGGCCGTGGACCGGACCATGGGCGACTCTGCGGTGGGGGAGTGAAGACGACGGGCAACGCGCCGGCCGGGACCTTTCCGGTCGGGGAAGAATCGCGTACACCAAACAACCCGGGAACGAGCGATCCCGGGACCAAGCGATGCCGGAGCCGAGCGATCCCGGAACCGACCAATCCTTGGAGACAAGGCTACCGCAGATGGCACGCGAGAAGGAAATCAGGGTCGGCGACGGCGCGGTGGTCATCCCCGCGCATGAATTGTCGTGGCATTTCGTGCGCAGCGGTGGGCCCGGGGGGCAGAACGTCAACCGCACCAGCAGCAAGGCGGTGCTCCGCTACGACGTGCGCAACTCCCCTGCCCTGCCCGACCCGGTCCGACGGCGGTTGCTAGCGCTGGTGGCCTCGCGACTGACCCATGAGGGACACCTCGTGATCACCGGCCAACGCTTTCGCGATCAACCGCAGAACATCTCCGACTGCCTCGCGAAACTGTCCGCGCTCGTCGAACGGGCGCTGCGTCCGCCGGTTGCCCGGCGGCGCACGAAGGTGCCGAAGTCGGCCGTGGCCCGGAGACTGGCCGGCAAACGGCACCGGGGCGAGACGAAGTCGCTCCGCCGTCGGCCGGCCGACTGAGTCGCTCCCCCCGGGGCCCGTCCGGGCCGGTTGGCGACGATGCTATAATCGAGCCTCTGGAAACGCCTGCCGGAGCGCCGCGAGGGCGGTCTTGAAAGGGCGTCAACCGAATCCGAGGTGAATCTCCATGGCTGGTGCCCGCGACATCGATTCGCTCCTCAAGGGATGGGAGTTTCAGCCCGGAGAAGTCAGCGCTCGGCTCGTCAAAGCCCGGAACGGCCGCGACGTCATCCAGATGCGGGTCGACATGGGTCTGCTCCAGATGGAGACCGACCTTCGCCCCGACGGACTCCACCCCAACGGCGCCGAGACCTATTTCGATTACCTCGTCGGGGAGGCGGTGCGGACCGGCGAGCGTTTCCGGCTCACGAAGGAGCAGTGTGCCGAGGCGGACCGAGAGTTTGTCCAGTACTACCATCGCCGCATCTGCTGGTTGTCGCTGCGGGAATACCGTCGGGCCGCACGCGACGCCGATCACAGCCTGGCGTTCATGGACTTCGTCCGCGAGCATTCGCCTGACGAGGAATGGACGCTCTCGCACGAGCAATATCGTCCATTTGTCCTCTTTCACCGCGTCCAAGCGACGGCGCTGGCAACGCTCGAGGAGAACGGGGCGGCTTCGGCGATCAAGGAGATCAACGTCGGGCTCGATCAATTCCGGGACCTGTTCGCCCGCTACGACGCGGCGGAGCAGTTCTCCGACGACGAGTTGGTCCGTCGCCTCGAGCATATGCGCGAGAGTGTCCGGAAGAAGTACGAGGTGGGGCAGACGCTCGAGGAGCAACTGGCCGCCGCGGTTCGGGACGAGGATTACGAACGCGCCGCCGCGCTCCGCGACCAGATGCGGACGCGGCCGCCGGCCGTGGCCGGGGGAGATCAGCCCGATGGCCTCGGCGATGGCCCTGACGACGGGTTTGCCCGAGTGGATCACGCGGCGCCCGACGCCTGACCCACAAGCCCCGTTTCGACGGTGATGCGGGGCGTCGTGGAGCCCGTCAAGGTTTGCCGGGGCGGTACCTTCGCCCCTCCCCTTCCCAGCCTCAAGCACTCCGCCACGGCGCGACGATGGAAGAAATTGCAGGTCTCCCAGCTTTCCTGGGAGCCGCAGATCGCCTGTCCGTTGCAGGAATTGCAGCGGAGGGGTGTCGGCGGCAACGGGGGGGGAAGTCTGGGGGGATTTTGCCGGTTCGAAACGGGGTTTGGAGACCTCGCCACGAACGGCGCGCCGTTTGCAGATTCCTTTCCTCACGCCGGCCGGGTGCCGGTGACGCAGCCCTCCTCCCACGGGAGACCTCCCCATGCCAGCCATCCAGCCGAACGTCTCCAGCCGTCCCGGCGCCCTCCATGGATCGACCTTCGTCGTCATGGTCGGCGACGATCCGTGCACCGTTCGCGCCACCGGTGTCTGCCCGATCGCCGATGTGCTCTCCGCTCCGGAGGCGGAGCGGCTCGGCTGGGAAGAGATGGAGGGCGTGGGCCTCATCGATGCCAGCGACGACGCGGGGGACGCCCGATCATTCGGCGGCGGGATGATCTCTGCCCCGCGTCTCCGTCGGCGTCAACGGGCCCTGTCGTCCCGGGCGATGTTCTTCGCCGGACCGCAGGGCTGAGGTCTGTCGGCAAAGCCGCGGGGGCCATGGAAGGCTTCGTCGGCCAGCAGGTAGACTCGCCGCCGCGACGGCAGGCGAGTTTGCCCTGATGCTGTCGCCATCCGCGCCCTCCGAGGCCGGGTGCCGTCGGACTCCCGACCAGCATCCCTTTCATGCCACAGCCCGTCCAGCTTGCCCCCGGTACGAAGTGCCGGCTCGAAGACTTCGACCCCGGCTACCACGAGGGGCTCGAGAAGGATCAGGCCGAGGCCGAGACCCGCGTGCACTGCGCGAAGCTCGACGAACTCGCCTACCGGTTGTTCGCGGAATCGCAGCGTGCTGTGATCGTCGTTCTCCAGGGAATCGACACCTCGGGGAAGGACGGCACGATTCGCATGCTCTCCGGCGGGATCAGCCCGCAGTGCCTCGAGGTGGAGAGCTTCAAGGCTCCCAGCGCCCTGGAGCTGTCGCACGATTTCCTGTGGCGCGTGCATGCCAAGGTGCCGCCCCACGGGAAGATCGGGATCTTCAACCGTTCCCACTACGAGGACGTGGTCGTCGTCCGCGTGCGGAAGCTCGTGTCGAAGGAGGTGTGGAAGGAACGGTTCGCGCAGATCAACGCCTTCGAGAAACTCCTCCACGAGGGGCGGATCGAGTTCGTGAAGTGTTTCCTCCACATCAGTCGCGAGGAGCAGCGAGAGCGTCTCGAGGATCGTCTCAAGGATCCGACGAAGCAGTGGAAGCTGGGGCCGGCCGATCTCGATGACCGGCTCCTGTGGGACGACTTCACCGCCGCCTACGAGGAGGCGCTCACGAAGTGCAGCACCCCCGAGGCGCCCTGGCACATCGTGCCGGCCAACAAGAAGTGGTATCGCAATCTCGTCGTGGCCCGACTCGTCCGCGAGACCCTCGAGAAGCTCGATCCCCACTTCCCCCCCTTCGATCCGACGCTCCTCTCCCGCCTCACCTGAGCGGGGATCCGGCGGCCGCACGGCGGGCGCCGATGGTTTCCTGACTGTCCGTCCGTCCCTTTCGCGAGGCCCCCATGAACGGCGTCCCCCTCCTCGATCTCGACACCTGCCGGGTGCGGCAGCGCCGACTTCGCGAACGCCTCGCCGGTCCGGCTCCCGACCTCGTCGTCCTCACCTCCCCCGAGCACGTGCAATACCTCACCGGCCACCGGTGGGACTATCGCTGGGCCAGGGCCCCGCTGGCGGCGATCGACGGAGCGGGGAACCTGCTCCTCGTCTGTCCCGACAAGGTCGTCGATGACGCCGCGGCCGACGATGTTCGCACCTACGAGAGCAAGTGGCGGTCGACGCTCCGCCTCGACCAGCGACAGGCGTCAGCGGCGGTGCTCGCCGATTGGCTCGCCGGCCAGGCGGCACCGGGGCGCGTCGCCGTCGAGTTCTCGGCCTGCTGTCCCCATGTCACCCGCCTGTTTCCCGACGCCGAACTGATTGACGTTGATCCGGTGCTTTGGGATCTTCGCCGCCGCAAGGACGCCGATGAGCTCGTCCTTCTCCGCCGGGCGATCAACGCCACCGGCGCGATGTACCGCACGGCCCGCGCGATGATCGAGCCGGGGGTGGGTGAGTTGGCCGTCTTCTCGGCGCTCCAGGGGGCGGCCGTCGAGGCGTGCGGTGAAATGCTCACCGACACGGGGAACGACTACGCCTCGGGCGTGCGGGGAGGCTCTCCACGGGCCCGCGGTGCCCGGGCCGGCGAGCTCTACATCCTCGATCTCGGCCCGGCCTATCGGGGCTATTTCTCGGACAACGCCCGGACCGTGTCGGTCGATCGGCGGCCGACCGATGCCCAGACGGCGGCGTGCGAGCGGGTCTGCGGGGCATTCGCGATCGTCGAACGGATGGGGCGGCCCGGCGTCCGTTGCCGCGACATCTACGCCGAGGTTCACGCTTGGCTCAACGGTGTGCCGTCACTCGGATCCTGGAACAGCCATCTCGGCCATGGCATCGGGCTGTTCGTCCACGAGACGCCCCACCTCAATCCCTCCTGGGACGACACTCTCGAGGAGGGGGATGTGATCGCGGTCGAGCCCGCGCTCTACGGCCCCGATCTAAGCGTCGGCATCCGGATCGAGAACGACTACCTCGTCACCGCTGCCGGCTTGGAAAACCTCTCCCCCTTCCCCCTCGGGCTCGTCGACTGATCGGTTGGGCTTGGCCCCGAGTTGCCGCAGGCGACAGGATCGAGGGAGATGATTCAGCGCTGCCTGACGTTCGTCGGCTCGGCTGCCATCGCCGACGGAGTCACCGTGACGGAGTCATCGGCCGGCACGATCTGGCGATTCTCGCCGTCACCGCACCACGCCACGCCCCGGTAGGGAATCGTCCCGGTCCCTGTGCAGACGGCGACGATCTCGAGTTCCACGCTCGCGCCAGCAGGAAGCTCGGCGAGCCGGTCGAATATCACCGAGCCATCGGCGGAGAAGTGGCCGTTGCGCCCCCGGATGCCGAGCGGTTCGAGCCCTGTCCCGAAGTAGACGACGGGGGTCACCGAGCTGACCGGAGCGGTGCCGGTGTTCCGGATCGTGAGGTGGAGCGTGACCCGTTCCCCGAGGGTGGTCGATGCCTCCGGGCGGTTCACCGTCACCTCGACGCTGGCCGGCGACGCCTGAAGGGCCCCGGCTTCCGAGACAGCCTCCGGCCGATCGACGTCCAGCGGTGCCGGCTCGGTGGCGCTGTCGGCGACCGCGGTGGGCATCTCCGTATCCTCGGCATGGTCCTCGGCATGGTTCCCGGAGGTGAGCGTCGTGCCGTCGTCATCGGACTGCGGGACTGAAGGCGGAGCGGCGACGATCGCCAGGGAGTTGTCTGGCTGGGCCTTGGTGCCGGTGTCGAGTGGCCGTGTTCCGATCGACTTGGTGGCCAGGGCCCGGGGAGCCGCTGGGACCTGGGTCGGACTGGCAGCAGGGCGACGGGTGGCCACCTCAGGCTCGGGGAGGAGCCCGAACGGACGCGGCATGTTCGCCAGGGCCGTGCCGAGGGCATCACGGATTGGGCGGCGGACACTCGGCGCCGCCGGCTGGCGGGCGGGGTGACGTGTCGCGGGCTGCTTGGCCACGGCGGCGCTCGGCATCCCGGCCGCAGGCATCGAACCGGCTGCGGGCGCCGGCATCACCGACGTCTCGACGGTGGTTGCCACCAGCGCCGGCTCGTCAGGGGATGCGGGGCCGCTGACAGCGTCGATCCCCTCGTCGATCGGCTCGGCGTCGGTGGCAGGGGTCGATGGCGTCGCCTCCCCTGATCCGTCGACGACCGCGAACTGGTCCTGGGCGATTCCGGCATCGGTGACGAGCGTGGGTTCGTCGGGCGTCGGAACGGTCGGCTCCGATGAGCCCTCGTCGCCGAACGTCCCCTGCGCTTCAGGCGAATCGAGGGCGACGTCGTCCTCGGTCGTCGTGGGGGCCTCCGGTGCCTCGCCAGCCTCGTCGCTGGCGACGGTGTCTCGATCGGCCGGGGCAGGATCTGCGGGTGCGGTGAGCGCCGGAGTGGATTCCGCAGCCACGCTCGAGCGGGTCGCGGCGGCGGGTGTGGGCGAGGCGGCGCGACGTTGCGGGCCGCGGTTGGCGTGCATCGACGGGCGCGGAGCCGGTACCAGACCGAGCGCCCTCGGCATCTGCTCAAGCCGCGCCTGCAACCGATCGAGCGGCGTCATCGGCTGCGGGGGGGAGTGTGACGCACCCGGCCGCTGGCTGCCACCGTGGTGGCGGCTTTGAGCGTGCTGCGTGGTGCGAGACTGCTGGGGGGCCGGCGTTGCGGTCAGATCCGCGGCGGGAGGCGTGGCGGGAGGAGTGGCGAGATCGGCCGCCGTCATTGCAGGCGCTTCAGGCGAGTCGATCGTCTCCGTCACTCCGTCGAGCGTGGCGACGGAATCAGCGGAGGCTGCGACGTCGTTGGATGCCTTCGGCTCGGATGCGAGCGCGGCCGGGCAAGCTTCCGCGGCGGTCGGTTCGGTCGTCGAACCGTGGTCGGCAAGCGCCAAAGCACCGTCGGTTTCGGATCCAGCTTCTGACCCGTCGGCCGGCAGTTTGTCCGTCAGCGGCGTCTCGGCAAGGCTCTCGGAAGGGAGCGGCTCGTCGGTGGGAGCCGTCGTGGCGGGGAGGGCGGTGAGGGGCGTGGGGAGGCTTGCCGCCGGAACGGGCTGGTGGGCGATGGCGGTGGGGGCCGTATGCAGCTGCCGGG
>Ga0209188_1000859_pt1 | contig 26921 bp, 18 predicted proteins | sample C_130625_EF_Meta_FD_187307 | JGI IMG/M metagenome (GOLD analysis project Ga0209188, IMG submission 187307) | Freshwater microbial communities from Lake Croche, Canada to study carbon cycling - C_130625_EF_MetaG (SPAdes) (version 2) | ecosystem: Environmental > Aquatic > Freshwater > Lake... | reverse complement strand
TCCGAGATGGCTTTTCAGCGTTGAGGCGTCGGCATCGAACTTGTATTCCGCCTTGAGCCGAATCGGACTGGCGGTGCCGCTGGTGGTTGGTCCGGCACTCCCTGTAGCGGTTTTGCCACCCCCACCATAGTAAAGGACTGCCCAATTTCATCGCTACCACGATAAATATCGTAGCGAATGGCATCCATTGGCGCCGTATCCGTCAGCCAGACAAGCGCGAGGTCATTATTGCTTTGCACCTTGTCATAAGCCGAATGGATGAGGGTCTTGCTAATGTTTGGCGTTTGGATGCCGCTGAGTGTTTCGAATGTCACCGAAGCGTTGCCGGTGCGGCCCTAAAAGAGATGTGCTGCAGTCAGTATCGCTCTGCCATCGAACAATATAGAGCCCGTTGCGAAAAATCCGCCTAAGCTTAAGCGCACAACGCCTTCGTAGCCATCCCCAGGGTAGGTACGGTGGTGGTAATCGGTGGTGTAAGCGACCGGAATTACTATTTACTGTATCGTCAAGAAGATACGTATTTTTCAGTCGGTCAGTCTGCTATCAACTACTGTGCCTGTTCCCCACAATATTCGGGCGATGTATAGAGCTTGCGCGGCATCACTTAAGCATGCCCCAACGAGGTCTGCTGACTGTAAAAAATAAGTGACCTTAATATAAGCGGGTCACCGCACTCCTGCCTAGTAGCTAAAGTATTTCGAGGCTCACCACGCTAGGGTGATGATGCTAGGCCTGTTGGGCGAGAAAAAGTTCATATATGAGTATGTTATAGTTTCATATATGAATTTTTTATTACGAGTCCCTCTGAACGCAAATGCTGAGCAACTGGTCCGTCTGCAGGCCTTGCAAGCAGCCTTTGCGCGTGTCTGTAACGCGCTGGCTCCCACGGTGCGGCAAACGGGCGTATGGAACCGGGTGGCACTTCACCATTTGACTTACCACAAGCTACGCGAGCGTTTCCCCGAATTGGGATCACAAATGGTGTGCAACGCCATCTACTCGGTGTCGCGCACTTGCCGGATGGTGTTTCAGCATGCGCAAAGTCCGTTCAATTTGAACAAGCTGGCTGGCAAGCCACTACCTCTGTTACGTTTTTCGGACAGCTGCCCTGTCTACTTTGACCGCCACACCCTGAGCGTCAAAAACGGGCAATTGTCCATGTTCACGCTTGACGGGCGCATGCGTTTTGCGCTGGCCTTGAAGTCGGCTGACGAGGCTAATTTCAATGAAAAAAAACTACGTGAAATTGTCCTGTCGTGTCGCGCCGATGGTGTGTATGAGTTGTCTTTCTTGTTCGACGACGAACAGGACAAGAAAGCGTCAGAGCTTTTGGGCCTGGGCAACTCTGAAGTTCCTGAATATGTCATGGTCGAGGAGGCCTCATGAGTTCCAATAAACCCCCCTCAGAATTGGGGGCGGCCGTCAACGAGCTGATGCCTTACTTTAGGCAGGCCGCCTTGTTCAGTGTGTTTGCCAGTCTGCTGATTCTGGCACCCTCGGTCTACATGCTTGAAGTTTATGACCGCGTCGTCAACACCCGCAGTCACATGACTCTTGCCATGTTGACGGTGGTGGTGCTGTTTGCCTTTGTGGTGATGGAGGTGCTGGAGTGGGTGCGATCTGTAGTCATGCATGAGGCCTCCCTAGCTTTTGACCGGCGCTTGAGCGGTCGCATTTTCACAGCCATTTTTGAGGCTAATCTCAAACGCATGCCTGGTGGTAGCGCCCAGCCCATGAATGATTTCCGCTCAGTGCGTGATTTTTTGTCTACTCCAGTGGTGCTCGCGCTGATGGAGGCGCCGGTCGCGCTCACTTTTCTGGTCCTGATTTTTGCCATCAGCCCCGTACTGGGCTGGTCATCTGTGGTCTCCGCTATGTTGGTCACCTTCGTCGGCTGGTTGAATGAGCGTAGCACCCAGCCGCCTTTATTGGCCGCCAACCGCAGTGCCATTGCCGCCCAGCAATATGCCGACGGCACCCTTCGCAATGCGCAAGTGATTGAGTCGATGGGGATGTTGGGCAACATCCATAAGCGCTGGATGGGCAAGCAGCAAGAATTTTTGAGCCTGCAGGCCCAAGCATCCGACCATGCAGGTTTTTACCAAGCGGTTTCCAAGTTTCTCCAAAACACCACCAGCTCTATGCTTCTTGGATTGGCTGCCTGGTTGCTGCTGCGCAACCAGCTCAATGGTGGTGCGGCTTACATGATCATTGGCTCTATTTTGGGCGGTCGCGTGCTGGCACCCTTGGTGCAAATTGTCTCGCAGTGGCAAACCGTGGTGAATGTGCGTGATGCCTACAGCCGACTCGACAGCATGCTGTCGATGGTCCCGCTGCGGCCAGCGAGCATGGCTCTACCAGCGCCGCTGGGTCAACTGCAAGTTGAGGGATTGGTTGCCGGTGCGCCCGGTATTGCGGTACCCATTCTCAAGGGCATCAGCTTTGGTTTGCAGTCGGGCGACGTGCTGGCCGTGGTCGGTCCTTCGGCCTCCGGCAAGACCACTTTGGCGCGTTTGTTGGTGGGCCTGTGGCCAGCCATCAATGGCAAAGTTCGACTTGACGGCGTGGACGTCTTCTCATGGGACAAACTGGAACTGGGCCCCCATATCGGCTATTTGCCGCAGGGGGTCGAACTGTTTGACGGCTCAATGGCAGAAAACATTGCGCGCTTTGGCGAACTTGACAAGGCCAAGGTTGAGGCAGCAGCGCGGGCCATCGGCCTGCATGACTTCATCCTGTCGCTGCCGCAAGGCTATGACAGTCCGGTCGGTCGCGAAGGCACCATGTTGTCGGGCGGCCAACGCCAGCGCGTCGGTCTGGCCCGTGCGTTTTATGGCAATCCAGCCTTTATTGTGCTAGACGAACCAAATTCAAGCTTGGACGAACAGGGCGATGCCGACTTGGCCCTTGCAATCACCCAACTCAAAGTCAAAGGCAGCACTTTCATTGTGATGACTCATCGCACCAGTGTGCTCAGTGTGGCCGACAAGATGCTGGTGCTGCGCGACGGTCAGCTGCAGATGTTCGGCCCCCGCGACGCGGTATTGAAGGCCCTGGCCGAGGCCGTTGCCAAGGCTAGTCAAGGTGCCGTGGTGGTTCCTGCAAACGCTTGATACTTACTTTTAAACCCCTATGAAAACCCCTGAATTTTTCAAGCGCAGCGAACTCACCGCCACCCTGTGGCTGTTTCGGCGTGAGTTTCTGATAGTCGGTATTTTTAGCATGGTGGCGAACGTGCTGATGCTCGCTCCCACAATGTATATGTTGCAGGTCTACGACCGGGTCTTGAGCAGTCAAAGCGAGCTGACTTTGGTGGCTATGTCCCTGTTAACCCTGTTTCTGTTTGCTGTGATGGGCTTTGCCGAGTGGATGCGTTCGCGCGTCTTGGTCAGCGCGGGCGTGCGGTTGGACAAGCAGCTCAGCACCCAGGTGTTTAAAGCCAGTTTTGAGGCCCGCCTGAGCCAATCCGGCAGCGCCCCAGTTCGTTCATTCGGCGACCTGATTCAGATCCGCCAGTTCCTTACGGGCAACGGCATCTTTGCCTTTTTTGACGCGCCCTGGACGCCCATTTACATGGCCGTGCTGTTCTTCCTGCACCCTTGGTTGGGTTTTGCGGGCGTGGTGTTTGCTTTGATTCAGGCCGCACTGGCTTGGTTTGGCCATAGCCGCACCTTGGCGCCGTTAGAGGCCGCCAATGCAGCCAATGCAGAAGCCGGTAGCTTTTTGCAGGGCAAGTTGCGAAATGCTGAAGTGCTGGAATCTATGGGCATGATCCGCAACCTGCAGGCTCGCTGGGCAGACCGTCACCGTACGTATCTGGAGCGTGCCGGAGCATCGCAGCATTTGACCCACCGCATCACAGCCATCAGTAAGTTTCTTCGCTACTCCCAGCAATCGCTGGCTTTGGGCGCCGGTGCTCTGCTGGTGATTGATGGGCAACTATCGCCCGGCGGCATGATTGCAGCCAATGTCTTGATGGGTCGTGCGCTGGCCCCGATAGACATGATTGTGGGTAGCTGGCGTCAGTTCATCGGTATGCGCGAAGCTTTTGCCCGGCTGGAGACCTTGCTACTCGAGTTCCCCCCGCGAGACCCGGATTTCAAGCGCGTACCGCCAAAGGGCGACATTGTCCTAAAGAGCGTCTTTGCCGATGCGCCCGGCCGCAAAACCCCCATTCTGCAGAACATCAATCTCAGCGTGCCGGCTGGCACCATCACCGCCGTTCTCGGCCCATCGGGTTCGGGCAAATCCACTTTGGCGCGCGTGATGGTGGGCATCTGGCCCGATGTCACGGGTCAAGTGGTATTGAATGGTTCGCCGATTGCAGGCTGGAACCGTATTGAGTTAGGCCCCTACTTGGGTTATCTGCCTCAAGACGTCGAGTTACTAGAAGGCACGATTGCAGAAAACATTGCTCGCTTTGGTGACGTTGACCCTGAGTTGGTAATTGAGGCCGCCCAAAACGCCGGCTTGCACGAGATGATTCTGCGCTTCCCCAAAGGCTACGACACCTCGGTTGGCGAGGCCGGCAACATGCTGTCTGGCGGCCAGCGCCAGCGCATTGGATTGGCCCGTGCGATCTACGGCAACCCCGTTTTCATCGTGCTTGACGAGCCCAATGCCAACCTTGACGACGCCGGTGAAGCTGCGCTACTCAAAACCGTTCAACTGCTCAAAGCCAAAGGTACGACCGTGTTTTTGATCACCCATCGTCCAGGTGCTGTGGCAGTGGCAGAGCGTATTTTGATGCTGCGCGATGGTCAAGTTCAGGCTGATGGGCCGCGTGATGCCGTTCTCGCGGCATTGCAAGCGGCGCTTCAGCCCCCGACAAGTCCAGCCCCCGGCCAGTCGGCCCTGCCAGCTTAACTTTCATCCCTATTTTTTACCGAGTGTGACATGACCAAACTAGATATCAAACGTCTCTCTAACAAGTCGCTCGATGCGAACACCATTTCCGATGCGACCTATGCTGCTGGCGCAGACCAGCACATCACGGTGCGCACTGGCAGTGCAGCACTCATTGGCCTGTGGGCGTTGGGCCTTGGTTTCGGGGGATTTTTACTGTGGGCTAGTCTGGCTCCCCTGGAAGAAGGCGTGCCCGGGCAAGGCATGATTACTATCGATACCAAGCGCAAAAGTGTTCAGCACCTGTCTGGGGGATTGGTCAAGGAAGTGCTGGTGGGGGAGGGTTCGATAGTCACTGAAGGGCAGGTGCTGTTTCGTTTGGATAAAGCCGTTGCCCGCGCCAACTTTGAAGGCATTCGCCAACGCTATCTGGGTTTGCGGGCCATGGAAGGGCGTTTACTGACCGAGCAGCGAGGGGGCACCAATATCGTTTTTCACCCTGATGTGCAGGCATCCATCAAGGACCCGCAGATTCGTCAGATGGTCATGACGCAAGAGCAACTCATGGCCTCGCGCCGGGCGTCCCTGCGGGCTGACTTGCAGTCCAATGAAGAGTCCGTCCAAGGTCAGCTAGGTCTGATTCAATCCTACGAATCCATGCTGGCAAATCGAAAAAATCAGCAAGCTATTCTGGATGAAGAGCTGACCAACACGCGCGGCTTGGTCAAAGAAGGCTATGTCCCGCGGAACCGTCAACTCGAACTCGAGCGCATGACCGCAGAGATCAGTTCAGGCATTGCCGAGTTGCAGGGCAACACCATTCGCGCCTCCCGTGCTGTGGCAGAGCTGCGCCAGCGCGCCATCGTGCGTCAGCAGGAATACCGCAAAGAAGTCGATTCACAACTCACTGATGTAGCGCGTGAAGTGCAGGGTGATGCTGAACGCTACACCGCCTCTAAAGAAGATTTAGCTCGCACCGAGATCAAGTCGCCGGCCGCCGGTCAGGTCGTGGGTCTGGCCATTCAGACCGTCGGCAGCGTTATCAGTCCTGGGCAAAAGTTAATGGACATCGTGCCCGAAGCTCAGACCTTGCTGGTCGAAGTCCGCGTAGCCCCTCACCTGATTGACCGCGTCAAAGCCGACCTGGCGGTTGACGTCCGTTTCTCGTCGTTTGCCCACACACCTCAATTGGTGGTGGACGGCAGGGTCGTCTCAGTCTCCGGCGATTTGCTGACAGACCCGCAAAACGGCGTCGGATATTACTTGGCCCGCGTCGGCGTGACAGCCAAAGGCTATACGCAACTGGGCAAGCGTCAGCTACAACCCGGCATGCCGGTCGAGGTGATTTTCTTGACCGGTGAACGCTCTATGCTGACCTATTTATTGAGTCCGTTATCCAAGCGGCTTGCAGCATCTATGAAAGAGGAGTGAGCGCATGACAAGCCTTTTTAACCCTGTCGTCTCCATCCCACCCTTCAAGAAGTTGGTGCTGAGTGGCCTGTTGCTGTCGTGTTCGATAGCTGCCTTCTCCATGGACTTGTTGGAGGCCTACGAGGCAGCCAAATTGCAAGATGCCACCATTTTGGCTGCGCGAGCTACCGCCCAAGCAGGTCGAGAGAACCTGCCCCAGGCCCTTGCTCAGTTATTACCCAATATCTCAGCAAGCTTGGGGTACAACAATAACAACTTGACTAGCACCACACCCAATTTTTTTGGCGTTGAAAAGACCACAAAAACAGACTACCCTAGCCAGAACCAGACCCTGACACTGCGCCAGCCCCTGTATCGCCCTTTTCTGAAATCTCAATACCAGCAAGCAGGCGCCCGGGTTGATGATGTCAATGCTGCGCTGAACCAAGAAGAGCAAAACCTGGTTGTGCGCGTAGTGGGCGCATATTTTGAAGCCATGTTGACGTATGAGCAACTCAACTTAGTACTGACCGAGCGTCAGTCTTACACCACGCAACTGGATGTTGCCCGCAAGTCATTTGCGGCAGGCTCCGGCACCCGCACGGATGTTGATGCGGCGCAAGCTCAGTTGGATTTGAACGCTGCCGAAGAGATTCAGGTCCGTCAAAACATGGCCTTCACCCTGCGGCAGTTGGAGGTTTTGGTGAATCAACCGATTGACCATCTCTCCAAGCTGAATGTCAGCAAGCTGCAACTGTTGGGTCCGCAGCCCAACATCCTTCAAAATTGGATTGCCCGCTCAGAGCAAAACAGCCATGAAATAAAAACCTTGAAAGCACAACTTGAGGTTGCTCGACTGGAAGTTGAGAAAAACCAGTCCGGCCACTACCCCACGCTTGACGCCATTGCACAACTCACGCGTAGCCAAAGCGAGAATGTCAATAACACTCAGAATCGTTACAGTAACTCCAGCTTTGGAGTACAGCTCAATGTCCCGCTGTTTGCCGGGGGCGCCATCACTTCGAGCATTCGTCAAGCGCTGGCAGCCCGAGGCCGTGCTGAGCAGTTGCTTGAAGCTGGACGCCGTGATCTGAGTTTGCGCGTGCATAAAGAGTTTCGCAGCCTGACGGAAAGCATTCCCAAAATCTTTGCCTTGGAGCAAGCGCTGATTTCTGCCGATCAGCTTGTCTTGTCCAGTAGCAAGTCTTTCCAGGCTGGGAGCCGCACAGTGGTGGATGTTTTGAACGCTGAACAAAAACGCTCAGTTGTGCTGCGTGATTTGGCCCAGGCTCGATACATCTACCTCATCTCCAGCATCCGCCTGTTGGCGCTGGTCGGCGCTGCCGATACCGAAGCCGTGCGCAGCATTAATCAAGTGCTACAGCCCTGAACAAGGGGCGGCTCAGTGCATATGAACCGTAAAGACTTCTATGGTGGTTTGCGTTCCGCGCAGCGTAACCGCGCCCAACGACAGCGTGTCGTGTTCCTTAAGCAAAGCATTGGCGGCCGCCCCGATCACCAGTTGGGTCGGCAGGTCCCTCGCGGCAGACTCTAGGCGCGAGGCAAAATTGATACAGTCTCCAACGGCTGTGTAGGTACTCCTGAAGGCGGTCCCTAAATCACCGACCAGCGCCCGACCGCTTTCAATCCCTATGCGCACTTTCACAGGTGCAAAACCAGAATGTTGTCGTTGGTTATTGAATTGACGCACTTCTTCCAAAATGGCCAGCCCTGTGCTGACTGCTCGGTCGGCTTGGTCTGGGCAGAGCAGTGGGGCACCCCAAAAAGCCACCAAGCCATCACCGCTGTACTTGTCCAGCGTTCCGTGGTTCTGAAGAACTGGGCGTGTAAGACATGACAAAAAATCCTTGGTCAAGGTGGCTGCATCGCCAAGTGACATTGATGAAGTGGCGTGGGTATAGCCCTCCATGTCTGCAATCAGCACCGTCACATCGCGCAGCGTGGGTGTCAGGCTGTGTTGTAGCCCCAAACGTACGATTTCATCGAGCACTGGTTGGGCAACGTAATGTGAAAACGTCGCCATCAGGCGTCGCGATTGACGTTGCGTCTGCCACCACTCATGCGGCACAGCCACCACCACCAAAAAAAAGTAAGCCCATAGTGGCGCCGTCACTGACCACTCCGCTTGTCGAGCTATCCCGGCAAAGGCCAGGCCCAGCCAACTGATCACCATCCCCAGCAGAAGTAGCAGCGCCCCCCAAGCCGGTAAACGACTGATGAAATAAACGGCTAGGCCAATGCTCAGCAAAGTCCATAGAAGCAGCCAAACCCGGCCAGACCAAGGCGCTTGAGCACGCCCTTCAGCCAAGTCCAACAGCCCAGTTAGGCTGGCTGCATGCACCATCACGCCGGCACTGACAGGTGCCAGTGGCGTACTGACCCGGTCGCCCAGTCCTAATGCCGAAGAGCCAACCAATACATAGCGCCCATGTATCAGGTTTGCGGGGACGGTTTCACGCAAAATATCAATCGCTGAAATAACGGTGTAGGCAGACTGTGCATGGCTGTAAGGGATGCGCCACATGCCCAGCGAGTCGCCATGCGCCACCGGCATAGCGGGGTTAGCGCAAAACAACAAGGCGCTGGCCAAGTCAAGGTAATCTTGGTCTAGGTAGCGAGTGCGGGCTGGTAACCGACGCAACACGCCATCGACATCAGGCTGGTAGCCTATATCGCCCAAGCAGCGCGCTCCAGATAACCCAGCATGGTTAGCAATATAGCCATAGGCATGAATGGCCCCATAAGCAGCTTGAGAGCTCAGGACTCCGCCCGTCAGTTGCCCTTGCATGATGGGGGAACTGCGCTGTGTGTAGTCAAAAATCTGGGCCAGAGCCAGGGGCGCATTCGCTGCCAGTGACGCCAACCGTGTATCGCCTTGGGAATCACCCGGCTCGGTAAAGACAATATCGAGCCCCACGGCACGAGCTTGGTAAGTGCTCAGCAGAATTTCAACTAAATCGGCCACCTTCTTGCGTGGCCAAGGCCAGGGACCAACGTCGCTTAGCGTTGCTTCGTTGATATCTACCACCACCAACCTCTCCTCTGGTTGAGGCTTGGCCCGCAATTGCAGGGCGGCGTCGCGAAAGGCCTCATCAAGACTGACTACAAAACCTGGGCGTAGCCACTCTATCGATACGGTTAGCAAGCAAGCCACTAAGCCAATGCCAAGCCGTGCGAGCCAAAGCGTTGGGATGTCTTTCATGATCCGCCACCGCGTTGCTGCATCACCTTTTCGTATACCGCAAAGGTCTCTCTGGCGCATCGCTCCCAACTGAATATTTTGGATCTGGCCAGGCCCCTCTGGCCCAGTAGGTCAGCAAACACCCTGTCTTCTAACAAACGCTGGAGTTCCTCACGCAGACTGTCCACATCATCCGGGTCAAACATCAGACCGGCATCGCCCACAACTTCGGGTAATGAGGTCTGATTGCTCGTGATGACTGGCACGCCAGAGGCCATCGCCTCCAGTGCTGGTAAGCCAAAGCCTTCGTAGCGCGAGGGGTAGCAAAAAGCGGCAGCACCAGCATACAGCGATGGAATCAGGGCATCTGATACATAGCCCAACAGACGCAACTCATTACGGCGAATTAAATCCTCGGCTGACTTGAACAATGCCTCGGTTTTCCAGCCACTCATGCCAGCTACCACGAGCGGGTAACGCTGGCGCAGAGCCTGAGGTAGGCCGCTGTATGCAATAAACAAGGTAGTCAGATTCTTGCGGGGCTCCAGCGTCCCTACGCACAAAACGTAGGCTTGTGTCGTCAGTCCCAAACTGGCAAGCGGCAGTGTTAAGTCGTCTGCAGTCAGCGGCTGAAACCGCGGGTCTGCAGCCAAATAGGTGTTGGTGATACGCGATTTGTCCACATTACACCAGCGCTGAAGTGCATTACTTGTGGCTTCAGAGATCACAATGATGTGGTCTGCCTTGGCCATCGCTGCTGGCAAGTTTCGCTGCATCTGCTCGACCCTTTCTTTTGGATGGGTTTGAGGCATGTCAAAACATGACATATCACACACAGTAACCACTTGAGGCCCGTTGTAAGGCAGGGGCATATAGCTGGGTTCGTGGTAGAGCGTCTGCTTCACCGAGCTGCGCGTATGGTGGGCGAACAAAGCTTTTTCGGCCATTCTTCTCAACGTGCGTGTCTGCGGTATCAGGTTTTGCAACACACGTAAGGTACCCGTGACTTTTTGTGCGGATGCCGAAACCATGGGGCGCACGCCCTTTTCGCAGCGTAGACCGTAATACATACGGATATCAGCACCAGGCATGGTGTCCATGGCAGTGAAAAGGCTGCGAATGTATTGCCCAATCCCTGTCAGAGGCATCAACAATGGCAAGGCGTTGACTAAGATTTTCATGAGAGGCTAAAACGTACTTCAGCAGAGGACTCGACAAAATCGAGAAAAAGTGTGAAATTCTAGTCTTATTCGGTTGGGCTGATCGCTTGACGGGCGGCCTTGCCCAGTTCCTCTGACTTGCCCAAGATAAGCTGGGGTAGAGGAATAACTCTACTGGTAGTCAGATGGCATTGGTCATTACATCATGGCATAACCAGCTTATCTTTTTTACAACAAAATCTTTAACCAGACAAATTGTCATGAGCTTCGATGAAACATCCATTTTTATGGCGGTACAAAGGTGGTTACACAAGATTAGAATAGACCGCATTCGATACAAAAGAATTCAAATATGAAACCAGTGATTATCTCAGGGTGGGTGTTCGGCTTTGGCCGGACTTCTGTGAACAGACCACCAAACCATTTATACGACTGGGTGACGGCGAGAGCTGGTTGCAAAAAGCGTTATTGTCAGACAGTCAATTGTCCACAGTAAACATGCTTCATCATCGAATCCAACATGGGATCGTGGGGCACGGGTCGGCTAAATTGACCAATGGCCATCACACATTGTCCATAAACACCAACGAGCAAACTGAATGACCAGCATGCTCAGATCCCTTTGGGCTTACCGTGGCTTTATTCTTGGCAGTGTCAAAAGAGAGTTTCAAAGCAAATATCGCAACTCTTTGCTGGGTATGGGCTGGAGCGTGATCAATCCATTAGCCATGATTGTGGTTTACACCGTTATCTTTTCCCAGGTGATGAAAGCCAAGCTTCCAGGAGTTGACACGACATTTGCATACAGCATTTATTTGTGTTCAGGCGTTCTGACTTGGGGCTTGTTTTCAGAGATGATGACGCGGAGCCAAAACCTGTTTTTAGACAACGCAAACCTGCTTAAAAAAATCAATTTCCCAAGAATCATATTACCGATTGTGGTGGTCCTTAGTTCGGTATTGAATTTTTCAATCGTCAGTACGCTGTTTATATTTTTCTTGCTTCTTACCGGAAATTTTCCTGGCTGGGTGATTGTGGCGACTATTCCCATCATTGCTTTGCAAATTGTATTCACCATGGGTTTGGGCATGGTGGTTGGGGTGCTCAATGTATTTTTCAGAGATGTCGGTCAATTTTCAGGCATCTTTTTGCAGTTCTGGTTTTGGTTAACGCCAGTGGTTTACCCTGTGAGCATTCTTCCACTTGCCATAAAGCCTTACCTGAGTTTGAACCCCATGGTGGTCATCATAGAAAGTTACCAAACTATTTTTGTTAACCAAGAATGGCCGGATTGGTCTAGCCTGTGGCCAACCCTCTTCTTGGCCCTTGCCTTGTGTCTGCTGGGTATGCACCTGTTTAGAAACAATGTGGGCGAGATGGTGGACGAGTTGTAATGGGCACGATCACAGTCAGCGAACTGGGAAAAGCTTACAAGCAATACCCAAACCGTTGGTCACGTCTCATCGAGTGGCTGAAGTCTGGTCGTGTCAAAAGACACCACCTCAAGTGGGTGCTTCAAGATATCAGTTTCACAGTGAAGGCTGGTGAAGCCGTAGGCATCATCGGAATCAACGGTGCTGGCAAAAGCACCTTACTCAAGCTGATCACAGGAACAACCCGACCAACGACAGGCAGTGTTCATATGACTGGCCGTGTAGCCGCCTTACTCGAACTGGGCATGGGTTTTCATCCTGACTTTACGGGTCGGCAAAATGCATTCATGGCGGCCCAACTGATGGGCATTAGCAGCGACGAAATCGTGCGTCAGATGCCTGAGATTGAAGCCTTCGCAGAAATTGGTGAATACATCGACCAGCCTGTTCGCGTTTACAGCAGCGGAATGCAAATGCGTTTGGCGTTCAGCGTAGCTACGGCGATGAGGCCTGACATCTTGATTGTTGACGAGGCCTTGTCTGTGGGTGATGCTTATTTTCAGCACAAGAGCTTTGATCGGATTCGACAATTCCAAAAAGCGGGCACCACACTTTTAATTGTCAGTCATGACAAAGCCGCTATCCAGAGCATTTGTGACCAGGCCATTCTGCTTAAAGCAGGAAGATTGGTAATGCAAGGAAAACCAGAAGCTGTCATGGATTATTACAACGCTATTTCCGCAGCCCACCAGCATCAAGAGATAGGTCAGTTCATTTTGGCAAATGGCTCAATTCAGACCGTCTCCGGTAACGGACAAGCTTCCATTGAAAGCGCTTTGTTGACAGACACGAGTGATCAAAAGATTGAAATATTTGAGGTTGGCTCTACTGTGCGTTTGGTGGTCGAGGCGTGGGCCCAAAGTGATTTGCCTGAACTGGTATTGGGTTTCATGATCAAAGATCGACTGGGACAGCCGGTCTTTGGCACAAACAGCCATCACTGCCGAAAGCCCCTCGCTCAAATCAAAAAGGGAAAACGGATCCGCTATGTCTTTGAGTTCAATGTGAATATTGGTCCAGGACATTACACCATAGCGCTGGCACTTCACACCAAAGACACGCATCTTGAAAATAACTATGAATGGCGTGATCAGGCCTTGCTGTTTGAAGTGGTCAATAACCAACAAGATGAATTCGTTGGGACTGCTTGGCTCAAACCCTCTTTGAAAATCCATTTATGAATGATTCTTTTTATCGCGGTTTTGAAGACCTGCACAGAGGCAGTCGACATGAAATCATGCGACGCTTACAAGTTTATTTGCCTTTCGTGATTCCTGTGGCTCAAGCCAATCCTTCTGCTGAATGTCTCGATTTGGGGTGTGGGCGCGGAGAATGGCTTGAGTTGATGGTTGAATATGGCATCAATGCATTGGGTGTAGATATGGATGAGGCCATGTTGAATGCAGCAAAGTCTCAAGGGCTTAACGTGCTGCTTAAAGATGCCTTAGATGCCCTCAAGACACAAGCTGATAACAGCATTACTTTTGTGACGGCATTTCATCTCGTTGAGCATCTTTTGTTTTCGCAAGTCCAAGAACTGATTCAGCAAGCGCATCGCGTACTGGTACCTGGTGGAGTTCTGATTTTAGAAACCCCAAACCCTGATAACCTGGTGGTTGCATCTTGCAATTTCTATCTTGATCCCAGTCATATCAAGCCAATTCCCTCTTTGCTGTTGTCATTTGCCGCAAATTACGCAGGATTTGCGCGAACTAAATTCATCGGGCTACAGGAGAGTTCATCTTTGCGTTTTAAAGCAAATTTGCAACTTGAGGATGTGTTGGCTGGCGCGAGCCCCGATTACGCTGTTTTGTCACAAAAAGTCGGAACCCATGACGAAACCTCCCGATTAGATGTGCCATTCGCGCGTTCTTATGGGGTCAGCACTTTAGAGCTCGCGCAGCTGTATGCTCACCAACAGACCCAAGCCCTGAGAGAAATTCGATTAGAAATCCATTCGGTTAGGATACAACTACAAAACGAAATCATGACTTTGCAAACGCAACTGCAAAACCAAATCATCTTTTCGCAAGAGCAACTGCAAAACCAAATCATCTTTTCGCAAGAGCAACTGCAAAACCAAATTGTTTCTATGCAGTCGCAATTACAAGCGGCGCAGACGATGGTGCAACACCACGAATTTCAATTTCAGCACATATATACAAGTGCTGTATGGCGCTTGTTTAAACCAATTCAATGGTGTTTGGGGCAATACAGGCGAATTCAACAAGAGGGCTTGCGTGCACGTATTCGGGCATTTTTATACAAAACCCGAATCATGAAGCCAAAATCACAATCCAAGGCATAGTTGGGTGAATGCGACGCCGGAACCACTGCGACCGTTGCCCACAATTCAACGCTCGCGTCCCATGCTAATCCTGATTGACCTCCAAGGTGCGCAGGCAACTCATCGGGGGAGAGGCATTGGTAGATATTCCTTATCCCTTGCCAAAGCGCTGGTCCGACAGAAAGGTCCCCATGAAATTCAATTGTTATTGAACGCCCACTTCCCCAATAGCGTTGACGAAATCCAACAAGCATTTTTCGGATCTTTGCCTGCAAGCCATGTGCATGTATGGAAGGCTTTAGACCCTATTGATGACCTGCGGACTGAAAACCAAGAGCGTAGACGCCTGGCACATCAAGTGCGTCAAGCGATTATTGACGCTATTGCGCCTGATGTGGTGCTGCTGACAAGTCTGTTTGAAGGTCCTGGAAATTCTGGTCTGGTGTCTATCAATAGCGACGGCCCACCTGTGGCCGTTGTCTTGTATGACCTCATTCCTTTGGTGCATCAAGATTCCTACCTGACAGATCCAACAGTGAAAGATTGGTATTTCGGCAGGTTAGAGGAACTCAGGAAAGCCAATATGCTGCTGGCTATTTCAGAGTACTCTAGGCAAGAGGCTATAAGTTATTTGAGTTGGGACGCAGACAAAATAGCCAACATATCCGCAGCTTGCGATGACATTTTTTCCCCTTCGATCGTCACCGATAGGGTTAGACAAAATTGGCAAGAAAAATATGGCCTTTGTCGGTCTTTTTTAATGTACACGGGTGGTGTTGACAAACGCAAGAACATTGAAAATCTCATTTGTGCTTATGCTTTGATTGGTCAAGAACTGCGCAATGCGCACCAGCTACTCATTGTTTGTGCAGTTGATGATGAGAATCGCAATAGGCTGTTACAAGTGGCTTCCAAGGCTGGACTGAGTCATGGCGAGATGATCATGACCGGATATGTAGAGGATGCAGAACTGGTGGCTTTTTATAACGCTTGTAAAGCGTTTGTTTTTCCAAGCTGGCATGAGGGGTTTGGCTTACCCGTCCTAGAAGCCATGCGCTGTGGCGCGGCGGTCATAACGTCCAATACTTCAAGTTTGCCTGAGGTATTGAATATGCCGGATGCACAATTTGATCCCCTCGATCAAGACGCTATTCGAGATCGAATTCAATGGGTGCTTACTGGCAAAAAAGTGAGACAGTCTCTTCAAAGTCATGCAATCGCGCAGGCAGAAACATTTAATTGGGATTTGACTGCCAAAAAAGCTATCAAAGCCATGGAATCGTCAGTGGACCGGAAATTGGCTATACCCGCTGAGCCAACTAGGACCAGACTTGCTTGTGTTTCCCCATTGCCACCAGCACGAACGGGCATCAGTGACTACACCGCAATGCTAATCAGGGAACTTGTCCAACACTATGACATTGACGTCATTGTTCAACAGCAAGAAATCAGCGATGCTTGGATTTTGCAAAACTGCACCGTCAGGACGGTGCAATGGTTTTTGGAAAACAACGGTTTTTATGAACGTGTCATTTATCACATGGGCAATTCACATTTTCATGAGCATATGCTTTACATGTTGGAGCGGGCTCCTGGCGTTGTGATCTTGCATGATTTTTTTCTCTCTGGACTTCAAGAGCATCATGCGCAGTCAACGGGTGAATTGAGCTGGATGCACAAGCTCTATGAAAGTCACGGTTATCCTGCTTTGCTCGCGGATCAAATCCCTAGCGATAGGGAAATGGTCTTATGGACTTACCCAATCAACCTGAGCGTGTTGCAGCAATCTTTGGGGATCATTGTTCACAGCGAGTTCAGTCGCCGGTTGGCCAAACAATGGTACGGACCAAATGCAGCTGATCAATGGCAAATCATTCCATTGATGCGTGAAAAACCTTTGCCTGTCATTCAAGATAAATCAAGCATCCGAGATCTTTTACAAATTCACGAAGATGCTTTTGTCGTTTGCTCATTTGGCTTGCTGGGAAAGCACAAGTTAAACCACGATCTTCTAGAGGCATTTTTGACATCTGCTTTGGCGCGAAATCCAAAATGTCTACTTATTTTTGTGGGTGCGATTGATGAGGGACCTTATAAGAAGGCTTTGCAAAGTCGGATCGAAATGTCAAACCTGAGCTCTCGCATTCGTATTACTGGTTGGATCAATGCCTTGGAATATCAGCAGTACTTGTTGACGGCAGATCTGGCCGTACAGTTGCGAACGCTCTCTCGAGGTGAAACATCTGCAGCTGTTCTCGATTGCATGAGTCACGGATTGGCCACCATTGTCAATGCCAACGGCAGTATGGCTGATCTGGATTTTTCTGCAGTCTGGATGTTGCCAGATGAATTCCGTCTGCATGAACTTTCAATGGCCCTTGAAATCCTCTGGAACAGTCCTCAACAGCGGGCACACAAAGGTCATCGCGCAAAGCAAGTCATTACGTCACAACATTTACCCAGTGATTGCGCACGACAATATAAAAATGCCATCGAATATTTTTATGAAACCCCCCAAAATTCACTGCCTGCCATCAAGCATCGTTTAGGCCAGTATTCGCTCAATGAAGTTGACAAGCAGTCCCTTGTTGGTGTTTTATCTTCCATGACGTCACCAACGACTAAACCTCGCCAAGTGTTAGTGGATATTTCCGAATTGATACAAAGAGACAGCAAAACAGGCATTCAGCGGGTGACCCGTGCAGTACTCAATGAATGGCTGCGAATGGAGGTATCGGGTTGGGTGATCGAGCCTGTTTGGGCCACCCCGGACGAACCGGGTTATCGCTATGCGCGTCATTTCACAAGCCATTTCCTAGGTTTGCCGACACATTGGGCTAATGACAGTGTTGTTCAAGTCCATGAAGGCGACATTTTTTTAGGCCTAGATCTACAGCCAAGCGTCATCCCTGCTCAGATGAAAACCTTGAAAAAATGGCAATACCAAGGCGTCAAAATTCGTTTCGTTGTTTACGACCTTTTGCCAGTCCATTTCCCACAGTATTTTGTGGAAGGTGCTGAAAAAGGCTTTTTGCCTTGGCTTCAAACCATAGTGGAATTTGACGGCGCCATCTGTATTTCTAAAAGCACCCAAAATGAACTTCAGGATTGGTTACTGCAACAAAATACAGGGGCTTCAAACACTTTTAAAATTGACCATTTTCAGTTGGGAGCAGATTTAGAGCACACGTCGCCTACAAAAGGACTTCCTGAGAATTTTGATCATTTGAATCAAGCCATGGTCGATAGGAAAAGTTTTCTCATGGTGGGTACATTGGAGCCACGCAAAGGCCATGAACAGGTGTTGAATGCCTTTGATGAGCTCTGGATTAACGGTGAACCATTGAATTTAATCATCGTCGGCAAACAAGGTTGGTTGGTCGATCAATTGGTAGAAAGACTAAACAACCACTGTGAAAGCGGTAAAAAGCTTTTTTGGCTTACTACTGCTAGCGACGAATATTTATCACATTTGTATCAAGGGAGTATTGCACTGATTGCGGCTTCTTTTGGTGAAGGATTTGGTTTGCCAATCATTGAGGCCTCTCGTCACCATTGCGCAGTGATTGCAAGAAATTTGCCTGTATTTCGAGAAGTGGCTGCAACACATGCCTTTTTCTTTGACTGCGAAACTGGAGCAGAGTTGGCCAAGTGCATAAAAGAATGGTTGAATTTATGGGCCCTTGACCAACATCCAAAATCTGGTGGTATGCACCTTATGACATGGAAAAAAAGTGCTGATGAGCTTTTCAAATGGACAATTTCTGGGGCACATAATCCATGACGGCAAAAGGCTTTTTCAAACTCAATGCGGCAGCGCGCTGGTTGAGAAGCCAGGCAAATCGTTTGCACCAAGAAGGACTGCGCTCGCGGTTCAAAGCATTGGTCAAAAAGATCTTGATTTTCATCCGGTACCAAGCTCAAACGCGTCCCCAGTGGAGACACATGTTTTTGCTGGTCAGCCAGAAAACAGGAGCCTACGAAGCGCTCAAGAGAATCGATGCCAGGCTGATGGGGTATGGCCAATATTCAGCTAATCAGAAAATCAAGCTCAAGCAGTCTGAAGAACTTCAGCTTTCAATCAAAGCTGAAAAAATATACCAAGATCTCAAAGAGACCATCGAGCGCCAACAGAGAGGGCAGATTTGATGCGAATCGTGATCGATATGCAGGGCGCGCAAACCGACAGTCGTTTCAGAGGAATAGGACGTTATTCACTCTCTCTTGCGCAGGCCATTGCCCGCAATGCTGGAAATCATGATGTTTGGTTGGCGCTCAATGCGCGGCTACCAGAGAGCATCTCCACGATTCGGCAAGCTTTTGAAGATCTGATACCCGAAGAAAAAATTCGCATATTTGATGTGCCGCAGTTCAACACGCTTGGAAATTGGGAAAGCCGTTCTGCCGAAGTCATCCGCGAATCATTCCTCGTACAGTTAAATCCTGACATCGTATTGGTTACCAGCTTATTTGAAGGTTTTTGGGCTAACGCCGTCCTATCTGTTGGCGCTTTCAGCGGTGGTCATAGAACTGCGGTCGTTTTGTACGATCTTATTCCGTTTATTTATCCAGAGAATTATTTGCCAACCTCTGAAATGCAAAACTATTACCATCAAAAACTGGAATGGCTGAAGCGTTCTGGATTGGTGCTGGCCATCTCAGAGTCCTCTAGGCAAGAAGGAATTCGACTGCTAGGTATGTCAGAGGATAAGGTGGTCAATATCTCGTCTGCAATTGGGGAGCAATTTAGGCCAAACATAAAAATAAAAGACAAAGCCCCAGAACTGCTTTCAAAATTTTCAATTCAGCGCAGTATGGTGCTTTATGCACCTGGGGGATTTGATACCCGAAAAAATTTCAAACGGCTGATGGAGGCTTATGGCCGCTTGCCCGAGTCATTGCGTCGAAATCATCACCTTGTGATTGTCAGCAAACTGAATCAAGGTCAACACCAAGAAATGACTGCTATGGCCCAAAGCACAGGGCTTGGTGAGGATGAGCTGATTCTTACGGGCTACGTGTCAGACGATGATTTGATCAATCTGTATTCTTTGGCACGCCTCTTTGTTTTTCCGTCATTGCATGAAGGCTTTGGTCTACCGGCCCTGGAAGCCATGGCCTGTGGCGTCCCTGTGGTGGGGTCGATGACCACTTCGTTACCCGAAGTGATTGGATTGAAAGAGGCATTGTTTGACCCTGAGTCGGTTGAATCGATCCAACAAACCCTACTCCAAGGTTTAACAGATGAGGCTTTTCGGCAAAGGCTCATCGAGCATGCCAAGGTACATGTGAAAAAATTTAACTGGGATAACTCCGCAAAAACAGCTCTGCAGGCCTTAGAAAAACTACACGCTACAGCACCTGCGTTGGATGAAAAACCTGACCTGATTGAAGAGCTTTCGAAGGTTGCAAAAGATACAAAACCTGATACGAGGGCCTTGCGATTAACAGCTAATTGCATCGCCTATAACCAAGGTTCTCAGCAACGGCAGTTACTCTTGGATATCTCAACATTGGTGCATACTGATGCGAGAACAGGCATTCAACGTGTCGTACGAAATTTAGTGGGTGAACTCTTTAAACTGAATCCTAGCACACTCAATATACAACTAATTTACTTCAGTGGGGGTATTTACCGTTACGCAAATGCATTTTGTCTTGAAAATTTTTTATTTGAAACAGGCACAGGAGATACACCTGTAGACTTTTTCCAAGGCGATGTCTATTTCTCAATTGATTTGAATATGCACTTGAGTCATGAAACGCACAAGTTGCATTGTGATATGAGAAGTCGGGGCCTTCGTATTGCCTATCTCGTGTATGACATTCTGGTGTCGCAATACCCGAAATGGCGGAAAGACGAAATCGCTCCGACCTTTTTGAATTGGTTAAAAAACATAGGTGATGTTGCTACCGATATCATTTGTATTTCTCAATCGGTGGCTACTGATGTGAAAAGCTTTTATAAGCAAAATCCACCCAACCGAAGCGAACAAGACCCCACCATTCGTTCATTCCACCTTGGCGCCGACCTTGAAGACAATTTGCTATCCATTGGTCTTTCCACAAGCAGCGGTCAAATGTTATCTGCCATGCAAGAACGACTGAGCTTCTTGATGGTGGGTGCGATAGACGTTAAAAATGATTATGTGCAAGCTTTGGCTGTTTTTGAATTGCTATGGCAACGTGGTTTGGACATCAATTTGGTCGTTGTAGGCATGAGGGGTTGGCTGGTGGATGGTTGCATTGACCAGATTGAAAGTCATCCTCAATCGATGCACAAACTTTTTTGGCTTGACAGTGTCAATGAGGAATATTTGCAAATTATTTTTCAGACGGCGGATTGCTTGATTGATGCAAGCGAGGGTGAGGGCTTTGGCTTACCTGTTATAAATGCGGTGCAAAATACGTTACCAATCATCGTGCGTGACTTGCCATTTTTTCGAGAAATTGCACCTGAGTATGCACACTTTTTTCAAGGGCTTTCACCTCATGATTTGGCCGATGCAATTGAGCAGTGGGTCAAGCTGCATGCAAAAAATCTGCACCCAACAACAACTGGTATGAAATGGCTTTCTCGGAAAGAAAGCGCTGCCCAAATGATCAGCATAATAGATCTCAACTGAAAAATGATTTCAATGAAAAAAAATAAAGCCATCATCACTGGCATTACAGGCCAAGACGGCGCCTATTTGGCGCAACTCCTGCTTGACAAGGGCTATACGGTGTATGGCACTTATCGCCGAACCAGTTCTGTCAACTTCTGGCGCATTGAAGAGTTGGGTATCCAAAACCACCATCAACTGCACTTGGTCGAATACGACTTGACTGACTTGGGAGCCAGCATCGCCATGATGCAAAAGATCCAGCCTGATGAGGTTTATAACCTCGCTGCGCAAAGCTTTGTGGGCGTGTCATTCGATCAGCCAAGCGCAACTGCGCAAATCACCGGTATCGGCGCATTGAATCTTCTTGAAGCCATTCGCCTTGTCAACACCAAAATTCGTTTTTACCAAGCGAGCACCTCCGAGATGTTTGGCAAAGTTCAAGCTATTCCTCAGGTTGAAAGCACGCCTTTTTACCCACGCAGCCCTTATGGCGTCGCCAAACTGTATGCACACTGGATGACGGTGAATTACCGCGAGAGCTACAACATTTTTGGCTCGAGCGGGATCTTGTTTAATCATGAAAGCCCGCTGCGTGGCCGCGAGTTTGTCACCCGTAAGATCACTGACAGTGTGGCCAAAATCAAGCTGGGCAAATTAGATTGTCTAGAGCTGGGCAACTTGGATGCCCAACGCGACTGGGGCTATGCCAAAGAGTACGTTGAAGGAATGTGGCGCATTCTTCAAGCAGCGGAGCCAGACACCTTTGTGCTGGCCACCAACCGGACAGAAACTGTTCGTGACTTTGTGCGCATGGCATTCAAGGGGGCGGAAATTACAGTGGAATTCAAGGGCAGTCATGAGCAAGAAACTGCTCTTGACACCGCCACTGGCAAAACAGTGATGCGGATAAATCCCAAGTTCTACCGCCCATCCGAGGTTGAATTATTGATTGGAGATCCTGCTAAGGCCAATACCAAATTGGGTTGGGAACCTAAGACCACATTAGAGCAGTTGTGTCAGATGATGGTGGAGGCAGATTTACGTCGAAATCAAGCGGGGTTTTCTTTTTAAGCTCTTTGAAAATGACTTTATGAAAATTCTGCTCACAGGAGCCGCCGGATTTACCGGCCTTATTTTCAAGGCTTGGGCTCAAGCACAAGGGCATGAAATCGTTGCCTTGAAAGCTGATCTGACAGACAAACAGGCAACGGTTTTAGAAGTGGCGGCAGCCAGGCCCGATGCGGTCGTGCACTTGGCAGCGATCAGCTTTGTAGGACATGCAGATGAATCAGCTATCTACGGTGTGAATGTTGTTGGCACAACAAACTTGCTCCAAGCGTTGACCTATTTAACCAATCCACCAAAGTGTGTGTTACTCGCAAGCAGCGCCAATATTTATGGTAACAGCGAGGTTTCTCCGATATCTGAAACGCAAGTTGCAGCGCCAGTCAATCACTATGCGATGAGCAAGTTGGCCATGGAGTTGATGGCTTCAACTTTTTCAGACCGGCTGCCTATCGTGACAGTGCGCCCTTTTAACTACACAGGACGAGGTCAAGCGTCACAATTTTTGATACCCAAATTAGTCCAGCACTTTGCTTCTAAAGCAGAAGAAATTGAATTGGGTAACTTAGAGGTTGAGCGCGAGTTCAACGACGTACGCATGGTTTGCGATACATACTTAAAGCTTCTAAATAAAGGCTTTCCGGGAGAAATTTACAACGTATGCACTGGTAAAACGTATACATTAAACCATTTGGTTACGTTGCTGGAAAATATATCGGGACACCGACTTAAAGTAAAAGTGAATCCGACCATTGTTAGAAAAAATGAAATACACCTGTTGTGTGGTGACCCATCAAAAATTCAAGCCTGTATAGGTAGATTGGCTTCTTATGACCTGACGGACACCTTGCATTGGATGTTGAAAGAACCGATGTGAGATAGTGGGTCTTGGCCGTTTTTGCCACTGAAAGCTGTTATTGAGCAATAATAGATACGTGATTAGATTGATTAAATTCTTTGCAATTTTTAAAGCCACTCACCGAAGTCAATGGCTGGCTCGCTTTTTTGCGGGCATTTTCATCGTTCAATCTGGACTTTTCACGAGCAACTTTGTGATGGCTCAAACCGATGCCGCTGGTCGTATCGTGTTTGTTGTTGGTACTGCCATGAAGCATGCCGCCACCGGTATTGAGCAGCCTGTCGTGAAAGAAATGGTGGTGGGTCAAGGCGACAAATTGCGCACCACCGATGATGCGCATATTTACGTCCGAATGGCCGACGGGGCCCTGCTGGTGATGCGTCCTCAATCGTCACTCTCTATTGACCTTTGGAAATACAACCCTGAAAAGCCAGAACAATCGCAGATCAAATACACGTTGCATGCTGGGCTCAGTCGATACGTGTCTGGCAGGGGATCTCAGGCTGCCAAAGATCAATTCCGATTTAACACGCCCATAGCAGCTATCGGCGTTCGCGGCACAGACTTCACCGTATTTGCCGCGCCACAGCTCACTGAGGTTTCTGTGCGTTCGGGCGGTGTGGTAGTTAGCGGATTTGGTGATACCTGTAAAAAAGATGCTACTGGGCCTTGCGAAGGTCTAGGTGCGGCAGAGCTGTTTGCCAGTCCAACGGCAGGTTTTCTTCAGCTCAAGGCTGGAGAGCCCCAACCTCGAATCGTTCCCCTTAATGGCAAATCAGGTCCAGACCAAAAAGGTCCTGCCCTCAATGGTGAACCTTTGGCCAAAGAGGACGGCGCCACTTCTAACCCAACAAACTTGGTCGCTACCAAACGCGAGACCCGTGCGACTGAAGCCTTAGCTCAAAACGCTGCTCAACCAACCACAAACGCACTTACGTCTGCTGTGCCTGTTGCTGCTCCTCTTGCTGCACCTCTTGCTGCTTGGGGGCGCTGGGGTGGTTTAGCAACAGATGCCATGGGAGCTCAAATTCTGACCTCACTGGTTACTGGCCGTGACCTTGTGGCCATCAATTCCTACTATGCTTTGGCTAAAAACCCCGGCATCATCAGCTCTATGCCAGAGAGCGGACAGGGTAACTTCAAACTCATTGACCACGAAGGTATCATCATCAATCCCCAAACTGGGTTGATTGAAAGCACAAAAGCTGTAGATGGGAATTTGATTATCGACTTTGGTAAAAAACGTTTTCAAACAGAGCTCAAGCTACAAGGTGCTGGGCAAAACATTCAGATCGGTGCGACTGGCACCGTTGAAGCGGGTGGGGTGCTTCTTTCCGACCTTTTTGTGTCACCAACCCTGGTTCAAGGACTTGTAGGTGGAGCCAATGCTGGCCAAGCCTCCTACATTTACAGGCGACCATCTTCAGCCAATGGACCAGATCTCTCAGGCGCTGCCAACTGGAGTCGCTGAGAGCCGTGAGCCCTGGTTGAACAAATGCAACCTCATGGTGGGCTTTAAAGCAATACTGGCCATGGGACTGTCGCTTACGGTCAGTATTGCCATGAGCCGCCCTGATGAGCCCTTCGAAGAAGAGCTCATGGACCTGGTCATACAACAATGCCAATCCGGGGACAACAAGCAAGTCCAAGCGATCAGTCAAGCCATTCGTGATCAACTGTCTCCACCGCCAGAGATCTTGGCCTTGCTCGCGCAAATTGAGCAAACCAACTGTTTGGGCCCCGCACAAAAACCCACTGATCGCCCTTATACCGAACTGGCGATTGCTATGGGGTTTGACGACAACATCAATCTAGGCATCAAAGCCGACAGCATCACCCTAGGTTCAGCCAGCAAGCCCATCACCTTTTTGTTGGATAGCGACTACAAACCCAACAGCAGAGCCTACTTGTCAGCTAGCGCAACTCGGCAATTCATCACAGACAACGGCTGGACCCTGCAAGGCTCCGTGGGGCTGAGAAAAATCAATGACTACAGCCCGCTGGATACCGTCGGTTATAGCCTGAATGGGCGCTACCCTCTCAAGCCTATGGGCATCACTTCACAGGTGCAGATTGGGTGGTCTCAATCGTGGCTAGGTGGTACCGTTTACCGCCAAATGCCCACATTAGAGTGGGAAAGCACTTTGGGCAACCCCAAGCAGCCTTGGGTCATCACCGGGCAAATAGATCAACCCAATTACCCAACGCAATCATCGCAAGACGCGAGAATTGCTTTGCTGAGTCTGACCCGATATGTGCGTTGGGAACCGCTGGGACTGCTGTCCGTGGGCGCTGGCCTGATCAATGACCAGGCGCTCAAACAACGCGCAGGTGGTAACCGCCAAGGCCAAACAATCCAAGCTTCAGCCCAGCACGATCTGCCTTATGGCCAAATACAAGCCCAGTGGAGTCAAACACGCTGGATCAGTGCACAGGACTTTTTTACAGGTCTGGTTGACGAGCGGCGACAAAACCGCACCAAGCAACTGACATTGACCTACCAAAGAAAACTCAGCGCACAAATGAGCTTTTATGCGCAATACCAATACAGAACCGCACAGGACACAGTGCCCTTGTATGTGCACACCTCAAACGACCTTGTGGCGGGATGGGTTCAGCAATGGCGGTGAGTCTTCTTGCGCAAGTCGGTTGAGTTCGTCGGGGCGCAGCACCCGCAATCCCTGCACGTCCTTTTGAATCACCCCTTCGCGCATCAAACGGGCCATCGACCTTGAAACAGTCTCACGGCTTGTGTTGAGCAAATTGGCCAAATCCAGCTGCTTGGGTGCCTTAGGCACAAGCCAAGCGCCATCTGGTCCTTTGACTTGCGCTTGCAACAACCATGCGCAAACCCGCTGAAAAGCATTGGGCAAGCTGAGTAAAACCCGCTCAACTGTCATCTCACGCACTTTGCCTGCCAAATGTGCCAGCATTCGTTGGGCCATCAAGGGGTGTTTATAAAAAAGGTCCTGAGCCACAGCCAGTGGGATCAAGCCCACCAAACTGTGCTCGATGGCCTTGATATAGGCCGTGCGCGGCAAAAGGTCGATCACACTTAACTCTCCAAAGAAAGAGCCAGGTGAAAGTACGCTCAAACTGATCTCTTGGCCGTTAGAGAGCAAGTCGTAGACCATTAACCTGCCTTGGCTGAGAACGTACAACCCATCTGAGGCATCACCCTTATGAAAGACCACTTCATCTGGTTGAAGGCTTCTCCAGCGCACACGTGATTCCATTGAGTCAAGAACAACATCCTCTAGATTGTTGAAAAGGCTCAGTTTTCTCAGTTGAAAATTGGTTACCATGTGCGCAGTTACCTAGAACTGAAATTCAATGTTGCAAAAGTCCAACGAGGTGTAAATTATCTCATGCGTGTGATGTGCATCACACAATTGACCAAAGTATCTGCTACATTATTGATTGCGACGTGTATTTGCATCTGGGTGAGTCCCTAGGCAGAGTACGTGCATTGTTCAAATGTCTTTATCCTCAAGGAGCTCTCATGGCAAGCAGCACATATCTTCAACAAGCATATTTGGCCTATTTTGGCCGCCCAGCTGACGTTAATGGTCTTAGCTTTTATGCTAACAAGACAGAAGCACAAGTCGTTGCTGCTTTCAGCGCATCGCCTGAATCACAAGCTTTCTTCGGCAGTTTGGATAATTTGTCCCAGATCAATATCATTTACCAAAACCTGTTCAACCGCAATGCAGAACCTGCTGGCCTGAAATATTGGAATGATGAGATCAACGCTGGCCGTTTGAGCTTGGCTCAAGCTTCTATGGGCATCTTGGCTGGCGCTCAAAACGATGACAAAAAAGCTGTGGCCAACAAGTTGGCTGCTTCAGTTGCTTTCACTGCCGCTTTGGACACAACTGCTGAAATGATCGGTTATCAAGGCACTGCGGTGATCACATCTGCTCGCGCTTTCCTGGCTTCTGTGGGTTCTGATGCCGCCTCTTTGACAGCTGCCACTGCCCAATCAGCTTTAGACAGTACTGTTTCCAGCGTGGTCGCAGCAGGTTCTGCCTCTTCAGCAGCCGGCTCGACTT
>Ga0209188_1000858_pt1 | contig 26954 bp, 24 predicted proteins | sample C_130625_EF_Meta_FD_187307 | JGI IMG/M metagenome (GOLD analysis project Ga0209188, IMG submission 187307) | Freshwater microbial communities from Lake Croche, Canada to study carbon cycling - C_130625_EF_MetaG (SPAdes) (version 2) | ecosystem: Environmental > Aquatic > Freshwater > Lake... | reverse complement strand
TCGGACTAAACATACGCTCATCCTCGGAAGTGGGCTTAAGAGAGGGAGGGGCGGCGGAGGACGGGGGCTCTATACTTACACCACTTCCGAGATTGAGATAGGTGTAAAACAATTGCTTTAGCAAAAACTATAGAATGGCTTCTATTGAGAAGGTGTAAGTACACTTAATGTGATTGTGGAACCCGCGAATTGTTAGGCAGATCGCCTAGGTAATCACATATGTATACTAACCTTTGCAACGTTCCTTTCTTCACAGAGCTATCTATGATGCGCGTCTTATCCAGACGCCGCCTGTCTATGGCGTGCAAAAGGGCGCCCTTAGTGTTTCCACTGCGCCGTTCAACGCTCTTGCGGCGAGCAACTCGCAGCACACCTACCAGATTCTCGTTCCTTCGCTGAACGTGTTCGTTGATCGTAAGATTGTGTGGGAGTCCGGTGTATTTCTTCAGTCCCTCGTGTTTCCGACGCTTCCATGCGATCCTAAGGATGGTGCATACAGCCCTGCTCTACCACTTACGCCGTCTTCGGCATCTTATTCTGCACCTCCATGCTTTGGTGGTTCTGCTTCTATCGACGTGCTTCTGCAGGCCAACCCTGAGACCGAGATGTATCGCCGAACTCTGCCAGCTAATTCGTTTCCCTCATCTGGTGCCCAGCCTGCCTTTCCGCGAACCGAGGGTGATTATTATGAGATTGCACAGCCCGGTACCAACTTTAACCTCTGCCCGTTTCCGCTGCAGTCTCTGTGCAATAGCATGACGTGCTCTATTAACGATTGCAGCGTCACTACAAACGGCGACACTCTGCAGGAGCAGATTCTGCTGACGAATACGCGTGACACCCAGCGCATTCGTACGACGCCTTCTAAATTTGATCAGTATGCTTGGACGCTCGATGATTACCAGTCTCAGAATGGTAACATGAGCACGTTTAATTTCCAGCGCCCTGCTGTTGGCGAAACTCCCACTGGTGCATGGCCGATCACGTTTTACAATCCCAACGATGGCACTCGTCTTATTGATGACGTTAACAATGTCGGAGCTTACCTCGATCCGAACTCGCGGTGCCCTGTGTATTTCATGAATGGTCGCCCCATTGTGATTCCGGGTGGTATCCTCGCTGGTATCTTTATCCAGGGAACCCCGTCCAGTTTCAGTGCTGGCACACCTGATAGTCTTGGTACTGGTACTGCGACGATTACAATTGCCCTGAATGAACAGCAGCAGGCTTGCCTTGTTCCGGGTAGCCATTTCACGATCACCACGCTGACTGGGTCTTATGCGGCATGGAACGGATATTACACCATTGAGAATGTCAACCATATGGCTACTACCTCGGCCATTTCATTCAAGTATGGCCGTGTTGCATTTGCTTACAATAACTCCGTTCAGTTTGTGTCTCGTGCAACCGTATCGGCTTCTTTGCCAGCGTCTATTGTCATTACGAGCGACCGTCTCCCGTCAAATGACTCGGCCCTGTCTTTCCAGCCTGTGACCTGCATCTCGAAACTGCTTGGTCAGATCCTTCCCAATGGTATCCAGATTATGCCGACGCCTATGAATGTTCCAATGACCCTTTCGTTCCTCTACAATGTTGCTGAGCCGATGGTGATGAGTCCTTTCATTTACCAGGATGCGCTTGAGTTTAGCAATGTTGGTCTTTATGGGTGCACTAACATCCAGTTTACCATGAATATCCAGGCGCCGTCGCCAAACTGCCAGGCGATTCAGCAGGGCAGTTGGCCGACTCAGATTGCCCCGTTTAGTGTTGTTCGCACGAACTGCGATTATCCTTCAGGTGGTAACGTTCTTCGCACTACAGGCTGTGTTGGTGCGTTTACTGCGGTATCGCTGACGCCGCCTGCTGGCATTGTCAGCACGACCGGTGCATTCCAGAATCCTCGTATGGTCGTTCAGTTTTTGACGCCTGGTCCTGATGTGAGCCTGCCGCTCATTAGTAACGTCCCGTACATGGAATTTCCTCGCTATACCAATACGTACCTTGTTGCGGATCCGCGGGCCGCAAGCCTCAACATCCAGAGTCAGACCATTACGCTGTCGTCTATTCCCGATTTTATCATGGTTTATGTGAAGTCGCGCACTCGCTGCCAGCTTCAAAACGAGACGTATGTTCCTGTGCAGCGCGTTGCCGTCACGTTTGATAACTTTAGCAACCTTTGCTCAAACATGACCCAGTATGAGCTTTACACGTGCAGTGTTGCCGCAGGTCTGGACATGGATTACCAGACTTGGCGCGGTTATGCAAATGCAAGTGGTCTGCGCCTCACAAATGGGTCAGTGAACGCTGCTGTCTCAGGTGCCGCAAGTGGTAGGAGTCTGCGCGGTGATGGCTTCCAGACTGTTATTGCTTCATTTAGCAGTGGATCTGTGAGTGTCTCACTTGCTAGTGGGGCGTACACATACGTATTCACTGGTGTGCAGTACAACAATCCCTACGCAAATGCACCTGCAGCTGGTACCACGATTTTCCTTAATGGATTTGGTGGTTCTCTCTCCAGCTTGAACGGCACACAGATCGTTTCGTCAACTGGTGCAGGTACTATTACATTTTCATGCACAACGCCACCGGTGGCAATTGTTGGTGGTGCTATTACGGGAACTGCTACGGGTACTTCACCTGCTCCGGTTACGGGTACGATCAGTCTGCCTGCAACACTGGCGTATGGCACCTCGTGGTCAGGTGGAACCATCTCGGTGCTTACTTCTGTATCGCCTGGCTTTCAGGGTAATGTCTGCCCGGTTTCGTCTGGCTCGTACAATCTGGGCGGTTCGAAGGTTCCGTATGAGCTTTCGTCTGGCACGTCGAATCTCTGGCCGGCAACGACGGGTCTGTACAATGTTGCTGGGCAGAATAAGCTTGTCCCCCGTTCAACGACCCAGCTCACGGGCGGCCCGCTCATGCTGCGCATGGGCCAGGATGTCTCGCTCAGCCCGGGTCTTGCACCGGGCACACTGGGTAACTTCTCTATCCAGCTGAATCTGACGCTTGACAACTCTCAGCACTTTTTTGATGCGTACTCATCGTACCAGCTCACGATTATTGCGGTCAATTCGGGCTATTTCGAGACGGTTCGCGGCCAGAGCGCTGTGCGCAAGACGATCCTTAACATGGCCGATGTTGAGTCGGCCAGTGTTGCTACGGGCGTTACGACATCTCAGTTGCGGCGCCTTGTGGGTGGCGCCCGTGGCCTAACTCTTAGTGCAATGGGCCCGTACATGGGCAGTCGCACAACGTCAAGTGATTCGAACAAGCGCCCTCGACAGTATACGGGCGGAAGTGGTCTGTAATCTTTAAAGTGAAACGCAAAGCTTATTCCTAACGACGCGCGTGGCTCTTACGACCCTTGCGGTGGCCAGAGCGACCCTTACGGCCCTTGCGCTTACCACCAAGGCGGCTGAGGACATCACGACGAAGGATGCTGTCAGGGTTTGCAATCTCGTTGAGGACAGGACCCAGGTCGCCCCTAAACGTCCGCTCAACACCACTCTTTAGGTCATCAAACCAATTGCCACCACGGCGCTTCATAGAACGCGACTTCTTGCTACGGCCGCCCTGGCGGACACGACCCATCATACGGCTACCCACCTGTCAATGGGCGGAGAGAATAAATTAGATTGGGTTAATGCTGAGTGTAGTGCATCATACTAACCATTAGCGAATAAAGTGCGATCCAGGCATTTCGTATGATCCAGTGGCCACTGCCGCCTTAATCTTTTCCTCATCGCGAGGGCCCAAGTTAAGGTAATCAGTTTTTGAAACCTGCTTTCGTTGGCGCATGCCCCTTGTAAAGAGTGGATGGCCAGGAAAGATAGGAGTCTGCCATGCAAGCCTATTCGACCCAACCATGACACTCTTTCGGTCCTGAAAACTTTTAATTGTCTCCTGCTGCTGCTTTGAGCGTTCCTCGCGCTGGGCAAGAGCATTGACTCGAGTTGTCATATGGCTGAGAGCATCATCCGGCACGCCACTCTGAAGCAATTCAGCATGACGCTGCGGTAAGTCATACAGTCTACGCTTTTCCCGACCCTGGTCACGCCGACCATACATTGTGTAGGGTTCGTAGATTACCCTTCCTTCAAGCTGCCGCTCAGCCTCAACAATGCTAGGGATGTGGGCCGACATGACTTGAAACTGCTGTCCAAGCTGCCGAAGTGCCTTTTCATCCTGACCCTTTACAAACTCGATATTAGAACCCCAACCAGGAATGTGGCGAAAGTCTGCATCAGATGCAATTGACTTGCCACTCCACAATCCTTGAGGATAGCGCATAAGAAAATCGCGATCAGGAATTGATGGGACATTCATAGCGTAGAGTTCGGAAGCAGGCGGCGGCAAGTCACCAGTTTCAATACGATTGTCATCCCGCTCAACCCCATAAAACGGAGGACATCCACTGATCGTATCGGCGAACTTCACCCGAGAAAGACGCTCACTTACCATTTGGAGTTAGTAGATTATAAGGCTTATGCAATACAAAGTAGATAAAATAGAGTTCTATGACCTGGTTATTCGGTCTTTACCGATGGGGTGTATGCGAGGAGCCTGTCAACAATGCGTGGTATGACGAATTTACCCAAATCCCTACACAACATAAAGAAAATAACAATTGATGCTGCTTTCAAATGTGCAAGTGAAGGAGTTGCTACAGCATTGCTTAAAACGTCTGTTGCCTGTGTGCCGTTTGTCACACTATCAAGCAAGGTTTCAACATCCATTTCTTATCATGTCAGTTTGTTCGGATAGCTCTGACAGCACAACGTATGAGGATGCGACTAAAGGCTCCCATACAAAGTGTCGTGATGAATGTAATCTGGCAAACCGCAAGAAAATCAGTTTCTGGGCAACAGTACTAGATGGCGTTTCGTACCCAGAAAATAAGTTTCGAAACGAAGTCGATCATTACGTTCATGACCCGGCTGGATGGTCTTCAAAGGGCTATGACTTTGTTCTCAAGCATGAAAATCCTGATATTCTCTTTTGTCTTGTACCCGATCGGGCTGACTTATACGGCCTCTCCCTTTCCCATCCTGGCCACTGCCTTGTTGAGATAAACGCTACTAATTATCTCAATGGCGTAAAACGAACCAAGTTAGATTTGAATGGGTACCGCCAGTATGTAATTTCCCATGAGCTCGGTCACATGCTTGGCCATGAACATTCAAATCCGCACCCGCATGGGCAGCCCGTTCCAATCATGCATCAGCAAACGAGGCTTGGCGTCGAAGGATTCACACCCAACAATAAAGTTGATCCATCAGTGCAACGTTAGGTTTCGTTACATCAGTGCAGCGTTAGGTTTCGTTAGGTTTCCTTTAATTCCTCAATGCACTTTGGGATAAACTTTTGGAAGTAGAACTTCCTTAGGTTGTCTGCAAGCTCATTGGCGTAGGTTTCCTTAAATGGTACGTAAATTACAGAGAGAGCGTGGGGCTGCCATACGACAAAGTAGCACCCACGCACTGTGCGACCATTCGGAAAGACATCAAAGTTTCGCATTAACCAGAGGGTTCCTTGGATTTGATCATAGTAATGGGGTGGCACATTTCCAACCTGAGCAAACTTACGATACGGATAGTACCTAGCATCACGGTAAAAGGCAGGCGCCTTATACTCAACCAAGTCTACAACAACCTCGCCGTCCTCATTGTGATGCGTCAAGACAGCGTCAGGTGACACTGCAATCCACTGGGCGTCGACGTGTTTAAACATGTGCGGGTGCTGCAGATGGAAAGGAGACTTGCACTCCTTTTCAAGGACAGCAGTAAAGGCCTCCTCAGCATGAACCTCGTGATCAACCCCCCACTGTGCAAACTTTGAGCTTATCATATCCTTTGAAGGCGCAACTTTACCGGCCAAAAGCTTTCGTCCACTCTTGTAGGGATTCCTACAGACGGCTGAAGCAAAGTCACTGCCAGTGATGGAAAAAGAGCGAGCATTATGCCATCCAGTGGAACGCTGTGGATGCTGCGTATCGGCTTTGCACTCCTCTTCTGATTTGCAAAGGAACGTATAGAAACGGTTTGGATCGGTAGAGTCTCCCATGGCCTCCATAGCCCTCTTACGAACCTCAGGATCCGCTGAGCTTTCCCATGGACGAGGATCCGCGGAGGTAACCGACTCATCAGGATCACGAAGCTCCTGCTTTTCAAAGGAAGAGTGGTGTTCAGGTGTACTATAAACTGTAATTTGAAATGCTTTGAAACCCAATGAACTACTATCCCCACCCTCTAAAATAGATTCCTCAGCAATCTCGCTGACCGTACGCTTTCGTGGTTTCGGCGTCGACTTAGCACGGGGCATTTCCGATATCGTCAGGAATTTTATTTGACTTTTCAAACTCTTTCAACAGCACCGTAAGCACTTCAATCTCAGTCTTGAGCGACATAATGTAAAACACCAGTGAACCATGGGATGCCAACCGGAGCTCATTGACTAGCATCTTTACGTCTGCATGGTCCTCGAGATTATCCATTCGGGTGACAAAGTGTTTCCACTTTTGCGTGACGCTAGGGTTGACCTTGATTTGAGACATTTTTTGCTTGGGCCTCTTTTAGCCTCATCTCCCGTTCAAGTCTCGCAACAACGACCCTATGAACACAGAGTTCACTACGTAAGTAAATGATATACTGGGCTAAGGAACTATTAGGACTTCGCATTAGTTCGCGATACAATACATGGGTATTAATTCCCATCTCAACTGCTTCGACCCGCTCACAAAAGTGAGCCCACGGTTCGGTGACTTTTGTTCGGGGCATTTTATAGGCTTATTTATGATTGGCCGGGTTCAAAGGCTATATCATTTTCTGCTGGCGGACGCCAGTTGAGTGCAGCCTGATCAATTGGAATTCCAATAAGTACTGAAAAGGAATGTTCTGCATCTATTTTTGAACCATCCGGTTTTCTGTAACGAAAGGCCTTAAGAAAGAAACCTAGACCATCCTCCTTCTTTTTAGTCCTCATGTCAAATACCACAATACGATTAGCGTTTTCTTCAAAGGATGGAGCTGGACTATTCAGATCGCCTTGTTGAGGACTGTAAACCGTCAACCGATTCGAAACAGGATCCTTTACAAACATCATAGTATGCCCGCTACTTCTATCAAGGGGGTTGCGAATTGCTATCAAGCCACCAAAGTTGTGTTCCTGAGCATCTCGAAAGAACATCCATGTTGCTTCCATGTTATTGGACCTATGGATTCGTTTCTGTCTTTCTGGGTCCAAACACCTTTGAATTAAGATCTTGAAATCGTCACCTTTCATTCGCTGAATATCAAAAATTGGGCGCTTGGCAAGCTCTGCGTTTGCTGGTTCAAGCCAACTATAGTACGACGTAAGAGATTTGAAGGACTGGCGTACGCAATCGGCCTCCTGAGTCATATGCTTCCTTAACGAATCATCATACGCTGCTTTAAGGGCCATCCCTCCATTAAGATCACTCGAATCGAAGGCTGAAAGGTTGTGTTGATCAAGGGCATTCGCTGCAAAGTAAGCCGGGGACACGCGAGTAAGGAGCTCCTTTGACAATGACCCAGCCGGTTGAAGGATTGCTCCTACCGTAAAGCGGCCAAAGAGTTGATATAAGGGATCTCCACGTGCATAGACGCGACGGTTCTTTAGTTTTCCATTGAAATCCTTAGTCTGAACAGCTGGGTTAAAGGTATAGGCTTCGGTCACAAGACCTGCTCGGAGCAACTCGTCGCAGATGGCTCCACCAAGCGAGTGACCGGTGGCATACCAAATTCCCATCGGAAATTCGCGCTTCCATCCAGTCACCGTAGCAAGGTCAATCGCGCAGCGCTGTGTATTTATAAGCCCATTGAATGGGATCGTTTGATTCGCAGTCCAATCGGGGCCATTAGGAGCCCCTTGAGTTCCTCGTACAGCCACAACAAACGTCTCACCAAAACGATACAGCAAGTCCTCATTAGTTTGCCTAATGAGATCCCATTTACCAACGTTGAGAGGTGCCCGTCCATTGAAGCGCGCATAAGCTTGCTCGCACATTTTTTGAAGGTCCCGAGGATCGATCACAGTTTGAATGCCCGTTTCAGTACCCGCCAGTCCAAAAAATTTCTTTACGTCCGAAAAGAAGCCACCACCCGTGAGTGCGTCTTCTTCCTCAGCCCCCTCTTTTGGTTTAACAACTCGATAGGCATGGTGGGTCTCAATTGAGTGGCCCATTGCTTCAGCGCTTCGTTTCAATTGGTGAAGGGGTGCGTTCATATCCTCAGTAGTGGCATACTCACGCCGAGCAATGTTGGTCGTAACGTCGCGATGAAAAAGGCGCTTAAAAGTGTTGCTTTTCCAAGTCATAAAGGCATCACGAGTAGGGTACATTTCGTTATGAGAGTTGACAAAAAGGTACTCACGGGGCTGGGCTTCAAGGGATACAATCACATCTTGGTCAAGCGAGCTCGGAAGCTTAACAACGATAGCCCCGTACTTGCGGCGAGTCTTATGATCTCGGATAATAAGCCTTGGGTTCGATCCAGTAACGATTATAATGTTTCCTTCAGGGCATTCCTTCTCATCGTTACAGATACGCACCTGAGCCAAGTCACCGCCTCGAGGGGGCGGGATTTGAGTATGAAAGGCAACTAAAAGCTGGGCTTGGGAGCCGCGCTCAGTCATACCTAGGGTTTCATCCATTTCCTTCCATTCCTTTGTAGAGACCCAGTTCTCCTCTTCACGCTGTGAACGAACGTTCATATCTACCAGTGTTTCGCGCTGGGTATGGAGTTGCTTTAGGAGATCAGCCCACTTCTTTCGAACGTCTTCGCCTACGTAATCGAGAAGGCCCGTATCCGCACTAACCTCGTTTGAGAATTCCTTATCCCGTTTAAAAAGTGAATTGACTGCATTCGTGTAGGCGATCTTTGTGGCAAAGGCGGTGTCAAGAAGCTCCACGCCAAGTGGATGAAGAATGATCTTACTAATGTCATCGTTTAAAGCCTTTTTAAGAGATTGGAGTTGCTTCTTGTAGGCAATCTTTGAACCATCGGAAAGGGATGGCGAAGCGTCAACCAAGTTAAAGATTTCTTTATCAGTCACCATTACAATGGACACTCAAACCCTTCAAAGTGGGGGTGCTACTGCTGGGTTTATTTTTGCTCTTGGCTTGCTTTACAAACTATACCACGTCATCAACCATCATAGGATTCGGAGTCGATGCTGTGGCCGGACTATGGACGCGAGCATTGATATTGATGGAACGTCCCCCACCATCCCCACCTCACCGACCTCCTCTCCACAAAAGACTACTACCTCCATACAGCCCATCAAGGTTTCTGAAGCCACTCAAACTTCGTAAGCCTACTGTGGACATACCCATTAGTAACGATGCCAAAAAGCTTCTTAGCATTGCTCAAAACTATGCATCGAAAGGAAACTCAGAGGGTGTTCAGACGTGCCTTTCATACGCGTTCGAATTCCTTCATTCAGATTATAAACACATCATATCCGGTCTTACCCGATGCTTTCATTCAACGCTACACTCCAAAAGCCACATCCTTGACTACGAGTCCGTCAAGAGAGCCTCACCCGCCCCCGCATTGCGGTAACACGCAAACAGCTTCATGCCCTTTTCAACAATGTCAAAGTCTTGCGTGTCCTGAAAGCAAAACGAATCAATTGTCCACCAGCACTTCCACCCTCGTTCACGGAGATACGTGCGCACTTTGTCTTGAACAGTGGTGTCAATGTTCCCGCTCAGTCCGTTGGTTATGTCTTCACTCGTGAGCTGAAAGAAACCGGGCCCCACTCCGGCAATGACCGGGTGCCGCCAGTGCAGCGTCGCCTCCGACGTCGTCTTACTGGGCGTGTTGAGAATAAAGGTGATGGACTTCGTTACACTGCGCATGACCTCCTCAAAGATCTGCCTGGTAAGCTGAGGTAGGATGCATTCAATGTAGAGGTGAAGCTCGTTCTGCTTCATAAGCTCGATAGCCCTGGCATGCTCTACAATGGCCAGCTGCGTCATAGGACGAACAATGACTGAAAGCTCCATTTGCAAAGAAGGCTTTATTTTGTGTTTAAACGAATTCAATCCGTACTTACCCACGGAACCCCAACAAACATAAGGTTATATTCTGGCACACCTCCGCCATTATTAACACCTTCTTCGATGTAAGGTCCTGATATACTTACTGGAGAGGTACTACCAGAGTTAGTAGTAGGAAATGCACTATATCCCTACACACTTGCTTCATACTCATTCCCTACTGAGTGAAAGAATGTCAGAAGGTCTTGCGCTGGGTCATTCAGCGTGTTGGCAAGGATGCGCTGCTGTGTCGCGTCGAGCATCTGTTGGTCGCGCACGATTGCCGCGATTTCCTGAGACTGTGACGAGAGCTGGTTCTTCAGGTCCAGCACGTGCTGCTTCCAGCGGGCCGTCTCGGCGCACTGGACCGAGTACGTCTCACGAGCGCGATCAAGGAGCGTAGCGTCCTTGCGCAACTGCCGCTCAAAGCCCTTCTGAACGTTGAGCAGGCGCTGGATCTCCGCCTCTTTCTCGGCCAGAGTAACCGCCTGGCGCTTAACAATGTTCTGGAAGTCGGTTGCCTTGGTACGCTCGTACGCCGCGACGTCTTCGGCCTTCTTGACCTCCCTGTTAAGGTTGGCAAGCGTAAAGGCGTCCTTCATTCCGAGGGCAACGCACTCCTTGCACTCTGGATGGAGATCACACATGCCGCTGAAGTCGGTACATAGATGGCATCCAACGTGCGTGTGAGGAGGAGCGCTTGAGCGAGTCGTACGAGTCTTCGGCATTCCACTCGACCAAAAAAAATGTGCACACACAGTCAGCTGATGAAATAGAGGTGGGCGCTTCTTTTTTGACAGCCGAGGAGTCGGTGGCCGGGTCTAGACCGGCAAAAAAAGTGTCGAGGTTAATCTCACGCTCGGAAGTAAGCTTAAGAGAGAGATGATCAAGCAAAGTCTTGACTAGTTGCTTCTCTCTCTTAAGACAACTTCCGATCTTGAGAATAACCTAGTCACTTTTACTCCCTTCAATGGTAAGCTTTAGAAAGTAAGGGTTCGTTTCCTTAGCTTATCTCGGAAGTGTTTTGCATAAGCTTTTTTTTCCTTTCCAAAAATCCTTCATTTTCGGCCCGAAAATTTCTCATTGTCGCTGCGAAATCTTCCTGGCGGCGTAGGCGTCTTATGTCGTGCTCACTATTTTACGGCACCCTCCCCTCGCAAAAGCAGTGCATTCCACCCTCCAGGAGGGGCATGGCAGAGGTGGGCCGACAGGAAGCTCGACATAGTAAGGCCTGAGGAACCTTACTAGGAGCATTGTAGGGGGGCGTGTGAGTAGGCCTGGCAAGCCGGTACCCCCTATAAGCCTTATGGGCGGTGTCGATCACGGACACTTGTTCACTTGCGTTCTGTCGGCCCACCGTAAGCCTGCCCCTTCAAATCGCTACCTATAATCCATTACTGTGGGCTTACCTTGTATTGATTACCTCGCCCCTTACCAACCTACAGAGTACTACACTAAGTGAAATGTCCCGTCTTCCTGATGACCACCCTTCGGCTGGGTTCCAGCTAGCCTCGCCTAGTGGCCGCATGGGCTTCAACTCTCCTCTGCGTGTTGGCCAGGCCCAGGCCGCCTCTTCCATGACTTCGCCTGGCTCGCCAGGCACCAAGATTAAGGCGCTCAAGACCGATGTGGCCTCTATAAAGGAGATTGTAGAGCACATCCAAGAGGTCTTTGCCAGTGACGTTTCCGAGGCCATTGCTGTGACCTTGGGCAACGAAAGCAGCCTCTCGTGGCTTTCAAAGAAGTTCGAGGACCATAGCGTAGCCATACGCAGTTCCTTTCGCAACCTTGAACTGACGATTGAATCAGTGACTACAAAACTCAAGGAAGTTACCGAGCTCGCTGAAGAGACTTATAAGGAGGCTCCTACATACTCTCAGGTCGAGGCTCTAAGCAAGCGCATGAAGAGTATGGAGGCGGCTCTTTCTGAGATCAGGGAGGGAAGTGGCGACCTTGAGGCAACCAAGAAGGTTCGCGTTCTAAGCCGCGAGAAGGAGTCTCTTACTGAGGCAGTGGAAGAGCTTGCCGAGAAGCTTCGCAAGGCCGAGAAGACCAAGTCCAAAACTGAGGGTGAGCTTTCCAATCAGAAGGAGGCCTTCAAGCAGCTTGAACGCGAGTTCATGCAATTCAAGGAGAAGCAAAGCCAGCAGCACGAGCGCCGCTCAAAGGCCGCTCAGGATGCCTGGCAGAAGCGCCGTGCCGGCATCAAGCCAACTGGCACTCCAAATGAGGAGCCCATTGAAGAGTCTGAAGATGAGAAGCCAAAGCCACTCCACCCCTTTCCAAGCTCATCAAGCTCGGCCAAGCCTACAACTCCTTCAGTTCCTACAATGCAGGTAACGAATCCTTACGCGCCTGGAGGCGAGTACAACAAGCTAGGCCTTGGGACGGGCAAGGCGCCCCCTAAGCCCAAGCTTCAGCTTAAGCGTGGACGTGAGTCTGACTCGGACTCTACAAGTGCCTCCGAAAGTGACTTCAAGGAAACCAGTCGCGACAATGTTCGCGAGGCGTGGGCCAAGGATCGTAAGAAGGCCAAGAAGGAGGAGTCGGACTCAGAGTAATCCTAGAAGTGTGTAAAAGAGTTGCAACGTTCTTACTTTGGAGTAAACATAAACACCACCACTGCTGAACCATTGCTTGAAAGGACCAAAGGAATGATTTCCCCAGTAAACTTATTGCGCCATGAAAGCTTATAAGAAAACTGCTTTAATTCAGTTCCTGAGGCTAGGTAGATCTGCCTAGGAAAGTTAGGCTCGTAGTAGATCGTCCCTTCGCCAGGATTTCGTTTAGGAAAGAACTCGGCAAGGAGAAGCCTAGAGTCCCCGCCCAATCTCTGAATTTGGGTAATCACTGGCTCAGACACGGGAAGATTGTCCACACTGACTGGTACAGTAGTGCCTTCAATAATGATGCTTTGAACTGGGTCCCACAACGAATATCGTGCGGTCTCTGAAGACGTCACTGTCCAATAATAGACTTGATCATCGGTATTACGAAGGTATGCTGGTGAAGTAGTTGAGGCTGTAGAGTTACTTACCATTCGTGGGGGCATATACCTTAATGAGGCTTGAGAAATACCATCGTTTTGTACTTGTGCATCGTACCAGGCCTTAGGCATGTCAGGAAGAGCTACTGCAGCGGGATTCAAGATAAAGTCATGAATCCAATAGGTGGATGAATTACCATTAAGCTGGTTTACATATCGTTCAGCTGTAGCTGAAAAGCCTCTGAACATATCTCGAAAGGCAGTGTTACATTCGAACAAAAGGAACTCATCATAGACCCTGTTTGTTACAAAGCTTGTAGCATTAGACTGCAGTGAACCCCACGAATCACGAGCATATGCATGAATGGGATCACGAGGCTTTTTCGAATCATAGGTTCCAAAGCCGTAGGTGTCCAACTGGAGTTCAAAGACGTCTCCGGCATCGCCGGGATTGACATTAAGAGTCATTGCAGGGGGTACAGTCCCAATTACAGGGGTAGGCTTAAGTAGGTTATACTGTCCGAAGTAAGTGTAGTCTGCAAGAGGGTACGCAATCACAACAAGACCAGGGTTGCCATTACCACCTTCGGAAATGTCTTCTGCATTACCATTGGCACCAGCTCCACCACCACCAGATCCATATCCAGAATTGAAGTCCCACCCTGCCTGGGTTCCATACAAATATGCATCTTGTCCAGAGTGGTACCCACTACCACCTTGTCCTGCACCTGTACCACCTGGCAATCCACCAAGAGCGGTTGAGCCACCTCCTCCACCACTACCAATGGTATCGAAGTGTCTGTTATAAAGTGTAACGTATACACCAAGACCGCCTCTGCCTGCATTTGGAGATGCAGCATTTCCATCAAATGCTTGTCCACCAAAGCCACCACCTCCACCAGCAGTACTACCGACATTTCCTGCTCCGCCATTAAAGCCAGGATTCGTTCCAGTGCCACCAGCTGCGCTAGTACCTTCTGCATTGCCACCACCACCAGACGCTCCATCTTGTCCAATGTTTCCATTACCACCGCCGCCACCACCACCAATGGCAGTAACAGTCTTGAAGCGAGATGCACCTCCATTTTCACCATCGACATTGACGATATAGTTCGTAAGGTAGGAAATAATCACAACACCCGAACCACCATCACCTCCTCGAGTTATGTTCTCCCCGGCAAAATAACATCCAGCTCCACCACCTCCACTACCTGAATAGATTCGGCCACCTCCTCCATCGTCTGATGGATTTCCACCACGTCCTCCTAATTCTAACGTTGAACCGTCCGGTGCAGTATACGTACCACCTGTACCTCCTGGTTCTCCACCACCAGCACCACCTCCGCCATATGGTATGGTTGTCTCGCCATTTGTACCTGCGTTCATAGTAGCAGAACCGGGAGGAGCTCCATTTGCACCCACACGATCAGCACCCGCGTTAGGACCATTTCCACCCTTACCAGCACCACCTCCACCATTAAAACCATTTCCACTTCCGCCATGACCTCCGTCAGAATTACTAACGCCTCCAGCTCCTCCCGTTTGACCGGGAGTAACTGATGCACCGCCACCTCCACCAAATCCTCCAGCAGACCCAGCAGATCCTACTGGATTTAGATAAAAACCACCCCCACCACCTCCTTCAGATATTAACATAGCGCCCGCTGTTTCACAACTGCTGTTTCCGCCATTTTTTCCTCGTGGGTTAGGCAGCATAGCATACCCACCCTGTCCACCTTCGCCAATTGTGACGGCATAGCCTTCCCCTAAACTGAAAGTTTGATCATCATAAAACGCTCCCGCTGAAGCTCCTCCACCAGCCCCTGGTCCTCTGTCATTGTCTGTCGAACCAACACCGCTTCCACCACCTCCACCTCCTCCTCCAATAATAAGGACTTGGGCATTTAAGTTACTTGGACCAGATTGAATGTAAAAGGAATCAGTATGAGTGAATGTGTGATAGGTATAGTCACCTAGGGTTGATACTGTTCCACCAGTTGCTTGAACCTGTGCATACTTTCCTCCAGAACCCTTTGCCCCGACATAGACAAGTTCAGACCCAATAACTGAAACGTCTACAACTTTGCTTTCTCCGCCACCACCTCCTCCACCCAATCGAGTGGCTCCACCTCCTCCTCCTCCACCAATTGCCATGACTTTCACGTTCAAGGGGCTACCAGTAAGGACTGTAAAGGACCCATTCGTTAAGAATTCATGGTAGACATAGGTGCCGTCCGTTTTGACGTAGCCACCTGTAGCTACTGTTTGGACGACACCAGTACGTGGCACAAGAGTCATTGGCGTCCCAAAAAGACCAGTAAAGACTGCAGGTGTTCGGGTAGTAGGTGTTGTGAATCGATTTGCATACCCGACATAAGTAACAAGTTCTCCGTCCATATAAGTAGCTCCTGGGACGGCTGAACTGTAAATGAATGGACCACAATACAGCCAGTAATCACTGTTTTGAAACGGGACTGGGGGATAAAAATCCTTCGTTCCAGTCAGCGTATTGGCGATATACAGGTTATTGATCGGTGAATCGGGATCTGTGTTTGCAAAGGTAACTGGAGTTCCAGCTACGTATTGATCACCAGCCTTCCATGGTTGGATTGCTGCGATTGCTTCAACGGGTGCTGTTGCAGAGTTAAAGTAGGTTGTACAATAAAGCTGTGCGGTAAGGCTTAGATCTGTGATCGCATTAATGTTAGGCTTCAGAAGCAACTTTTCCATTACCGTTGAAGGGAGGTCGCCTGTAAAGTACGCATCGTACTCATTCTGAAAGCAATCTGCAATGCCTGGATTCACTACGTTAGAAAGGTAGTAAGAAGTTCCATAGCCATAATAGTAGGCGCTTCCAGGTGCAGGGTTTGACGACTCAACGTATGCATCGCATGGTCTCCATATAAGGGGTTGGTAGGAGGCGATATCAATGCGCGTACTGAAAGCTGGTGCAAGAGGCCGATTTGCGTATACGGTCTGGCTTGTCTGAACAAGATTAAAGACTGTATCTGGCTGAAAGCCTAGGAGATATGCAGTCGTTAGGAAATCTGTTCGGGTGGGTTGAACAGACACATAGAGCGGGCCCATTTCCTGATTGGGCAACGTAACCGTTACGTCTTCGCATTGTATTTTCGTAGATGAGATTCCTTGGTAAAAGTCAAAGCAAGGCACTGACATTGCCGCTGCATTACCAGAAGGCAATGTCGAAACAGAAAACGTAAGGGTTGCCATGTTATCAGCATTTGTAACGTTTGAAGGTTGTGCTATGGCGATCTGAGTGCTTGAAGGAAGAGTCTGAGTGCTAGTGCCTCCACTCACTGAAGCAACAGGGACTGATCCAATGGTATTATTGTTAGCATAAAGCGATGCCGAGAAGGCAGGTGGGGTACCAAACAGTGCCTTATATTTGGTAAAGAACGTGCTCTGCTTCTTATTACATGGCAATGTTATGTAATTGACCCCTGAAATGTATGTCAATGCCTGGACTGGATAAAAGTCTACGGTAATTTGATGAAGATCATCGTAGGCTGCCTGTGAATAGTTGATTGAACTTTGAAGGAGGACCTGTGAAAAGTCTAGACCAGAGATTTGAGCGGCCGTGTATCGTCCAGCAAAAGACCATGTTCCTGGAGTTACTTCGGTTGGGGATACAAGCCAAACATGGGGAGTTGGTGCAATTGATTGCCACATACCAAAGGCTCGAATGAGAGCTTTATTGAATGAAGCAAGAAAGGTCGCAATATCCAAGTTAAAGTTGTATTGACCGAGCCAATAAGTACTATTAGGATTATTCTCAATATAAGCTTGGAGAATTCCTTCTACGGCTGGTGGTATCGCAGTTAACGTAAAGTTCCCAATACCAGCCGATGAACGAGAGTACTTGATGGGTAGACTGGACCCACCAGTACTGAAAAAGCTATAGTATGTAGGTGTCGTTGAACCAACTGTTGTAGGGTTTGCTGCAATCGTAGACCCATTCAGTGTGGACGGAAACATAGACCCAGACCAGTTCAGTTCAAAGCCCACCAACGACGTAAGCTGGTTTACATCCCCACTAGGATTTGCAGAGCTTGTGTCTACCGTAGCGATAAAGGAAGGCAGAGCCTTTGTATCGATCGAAGCCTTCTCCACTGCAATTTGGTATGCACTAGTGCGTGGAATAAGGTTTGTGGTTCGCATCTCTTGAAAGAGAGCAAACTCTCCGTGAGCGCCTTGATCGTCTTCACCATTTCCACTTAAATACGTTGTATAGTAACGTGGTTCTGGGCCTGGAATGGTGTCGTTAGAAATCTGTTGAGAATAGACATCACCGCCTTGGCCGATAGCCCTCTGGCGTTTTGCAGGGTTCAACACAGTCGACATCCCTACTTTCCTATCCTTTTAAACGTTTGTTCGCATACTACTAGGTCAGGATCACCTTTTCCTTGTAGTTGTTTAGAGTAAGTAGAGATGGGTAGGTCGAGATTCCACCCACGTACGACGACGTGACGACCACATGTAGCTACTGAACCCTTTTGCAATTTTTTCTCATTGTAGTACACGGGCCCCTTGTGGGTTTGAATCAATTCATTAATAAGCGGCCTGACTTCCCCTAGCGTAATTCGTTCACGCTTGTCTAACCACGCCCGTTCACCATCGGGCTTAATTCCATAGGAGTCAAAGTATTCGATAGCGTCACCCTTCTTACTCAGACAGGTCCAGTGGCCTTTCACTTTTGATTCTGTAAGGAAAAGGATAACAACCATCCCATCACTGGGAAAAAGGGTTTCAAGCGTTTCCTTTGCCAGTTCTGGGTACGTCATAATCCTGACATTTCCAAGTAATTTACGTATGTCATCTTCGCCGAGCTCATAGTCAGCCACTGTCTTAAAATCAAACCCGTCCAATCCACCGCCTTCACTCTCGGAAGCCATTGAAACGTAGAAATGCCTAAGCGTTCAACGGTAAAGATTATCGGAAGTAAGGCACAGGTCTTCCATGGTAATGCAACTCACACGTCTGGTGGTCTGAAGAAGGCTGACTTGGTGAAGAACAAGCACGGCCGTATTGTCTCTCGAAAGAAGCAGGCGGCTGGTCTTAAGTCAATTCACTTTTTGATTGATGCAGGGTACGAGCCAGTCAAGGGAAAGTTTGGTCATTCGGGGAAGAAGGGTGGTAAGGAGGCAAAGGAGGACAAGGTTGAGGATAAGGTCCCTGCCGAGTCCGGGGAGGTCCAGCCTCAGGTAGAGGATGCCAAAGTGGAGGATGTAAAGGTAGAGTAAATGTAACATGTTGAAACTTAAGCCTTACGGCGTTTAGAAGCCTCTTTTGCCGCCATAGCAATCGTAACGTTCGGGTCCTTTTCCTTGAGTTCCTTGTAGACAGCCGCTACAAGCTTACTCCACTCGGAAACCTTACGCTTAGGCTTTTCGCCTTCTCGCTGACGCTTAGCGGTCGGTTCTGTACCATCTGCAGCAGGCCCACTTTCACCGCCATGCAGATCCGATAAGGAACGCTTACTACTTGGCTTCTTGCCAATGTTGGCGATCTCATTAATTGTCGGGAGCTTCAATTGATCATCTGACGCATTGTAAAGCTTATTTCCCAGGGAAAGAAGATCCAATGCCTTCGACGGGTCCTTTGCTGCGGCCGATGCGACGGACGATGCGGCCGCAACGCCCTTATCAACCAAATCCTTGAAAAAGTTACCACCTTTGAGGGGACCACGATAGAGGGCTCCACCTTCGAGGGGGTGGACGCCTTCAATTGGCTGGCCACCTGAAAGCTGGGCCTCAAGCTGACCAGGATTGGCAGGGAAGTCAGTAGGCTCTGGCTTGTTAAGTACATCCTTATCAGGAACTCCGGTATTTGAAGGATCAGTGACGCCAACAACAAGTCGATCTGGGTTCGAGTAAGCAACCTGAGTATTCATAAAATTGCTCAGTATCGTGTCAGCAATCTCAGTGGGATTGCTTGGGTATCCAGCCTCCTCATTGTCAATCATAAGGAACAATCCATCAACAATCATATCAGAGCATACCTCCACATCTCGGTCAGAAAAGTTAAGACTACCGCCATAAAGAACTGGCATTTGAGCACCAGAACCCTCAGGGATACGGTGAGAAAACATACCACCCTTATTCATTGATGAAATGATTTCCATGCGGCTTTCTTGGACGCCGTCCTCTCCGTCCATATTCTCTTCATCACTTTGAAGTTCTTCTGCGGCGCGCTCGCCACAACCCCTAATACGTTTCTGAGCCTTACGCTCAGCGTCGGTAAGATCGCCTCTCATGTATCGCATTCCACTACCACCAGTCGGCACTGAGGGCTTCGGAGCGAAATTTGGCTGGGGCTTTCCAGGCACATAACTTGGCTGCGAAGGCCGTTGATCAACAGTAGGGGTTGGTTCGATAGAAGGGGGTACATAGACCTTAGGTGTGGGGTAAGGAACACTTGTTCCTTCAGGAGTAGGCATAGGTGGTGACGGAGGTGACTTTTCAATCGGAACAAGGGTTGGAGTTGCATACCTCTTTGCAAGTTCTGCCTCCTCCATTGCCTGGCTTATGTTCTGAATTCTCGGGAGAAATTTTTCGAGCGCAGCAGCCTTTCCCTTATTAATAGCGCCCTGTTCAGTAATGTTGCGTCTCGTATCAAAAAAGCTTTGACCAGTCTCTTTGATTGTATTTGCAAAGCCACCAATGACCTTACCCAGAAACGAAGCCGTATCAGGAAATCCAGTACCAGTAATAAAAGTAAGGACTCGCTGGCTGCTCCAAAGCCCAAATGTTGCCCGTGACAAGTGACTCGCGGCCGGTCCCAAGACACTGCCAGCCAATCCCACGAGTGTTGCAGAACGGGGCCCGACAAGTGCCTCTGTGAGCCCTACTGTTGGCTTCAAAATGCCTTCACTGATAGAGTAATCGTTTGCATTAGGCGCACCCCCAGCAGCAATCATAGATCCCATCGAACTAAGTCCCTGCATTGCTAAACCTCCTAGGCCGACCTGAACAATACCCTTTCCAATAGATTTAATAGTACTCAAAGCAGATGACTTTGCATCAGAAGGTTGCGGACGCTGCGCAGCTACCATGGGCACTTTCTTCTCAGCCTGAGAATTACGCCTCTCAATCGTTGCCTTGGTTGCTATTGCAAGTGCCTGTATTGCTGTCTGAGATAGATTCGTGTTTGCTGCAATAAGAGCCTTAGTAAGTGCAGTAACAGTAGGATCACCAACTGCTGTGACTGAAGGTGCTACAACCATCTGCAAATCTCCTGGCTGTGCGGCAGGAGTTGCCGTTGGCATGGTAGGAGCTGGTGCCGCGGGCGCTGCCACAGGGCGTGCCACTGAGCCACGTCTTGTTCGTACCCCACCCTGAAGGGAGACGTAGCGATGGTACTGATTTTCCCGTTTAAGAATTGGATTGTCCAGAAAGCTAAACCAGCCTTCGCCATGGTAATCAGCACCAGGAAAAAACTTTCCTTGAGACTCCTCCTTAGCCCGACGCAAACGATAATTAAAGTATGGCGTATAAAAGTCGTCCAAAAGAAACTTGCGCGGAAGAGCGCCGCTCTGTTTAAGCTCATCATAACGTTTGTTAAAGCCGTTAAGTTGCTCAGAATCCATAGCGCGTATTTCACCAATCTTGGCATCGAATCTTTCTGCAGGAAGCTTACTAATTTCGTCGCCACTGAGATGGAGAATATCGCCAGGTTCCATTGGCTCGAGATTGCTCGATGCGACAGGTGCTGATGCTGGAGCGGACGCATCTGGAGTGGGCGCAGGAACTGGCGGTGCAGTTGATGCAGCCACTTCTGGTGCAGGAACTGTTTCTGGTGCAGTTGATGCAGCCACTTCTGGTGCTGGTGCAGTTGATGCAGCCACTTCTGGTGCTGGTGCAGTTGATGCAGCCACTTCTGGTGCTGGTGCAGCCGCGGCCGTAGTTGATGCAGCCACTTCTGGTGCCGGTGCAGCCGCGGCCGCAGCTGCCGCAGCCGCTGCCTGCTCTCCAGGCTGAGGTGCTTGAACGTTACCAACCTTTGACAGCGATTCATCAGTGCTATCAAATCGTGGATCAGATGGAAGTGGCATAATACGGCGCGAACGAACGACTTGTAGGAGGTCATTAAGCGCAGACCCAACAGGAATAAGGTTCTTCTTTCTCTTGCGATCAATTGTAAGGAAATTATTGATTTCGTTCTGAACAGCAGCACCATCCTCAAGAGATCCATAAGAAAAGGATGCATATGCCTGCGCAACCATTCCAACTTCCTCTTTGAACGTTTCAATGTTATCCTTCTGTTCGGGTGTGGGCTCCATCCCGTCATCAGGCAAAAAGTTAGGGTCCTCCAGTTTACGACGCAAGTCTTGAACCTTATTAATAATAGCAGCCCCTGCTCGGACATTCTGAAGCCTACGCATGTCTGGGACACGATCGCCAAGCTTGAGTTCTTTCAGATTGTCAATGCGGGCAGCATGCTGAACGCCGCGAATAGAAGCCATGTACTGCTCATCGGCTACACTATTTAAGCCTACACCCTGATGCCAGTTATTATAGTTCAATGTCATCCCCTCAACATTATCACTTCCTACGATAGCCTGGTTGGTATAGTGCGTATTGGTCCATTTATTTGCAAGCGGGTCCACATACTTTGGAAGGTGGAGCTGTCCAGGCATCGAAGTTTTGAAGATTTCCGCCTGTGCGGCATAGGTGTGTGGTTTTCCAATGCTTCGCGCATTGGCAAGTGCATACCAGTGCGCAGTGCATCGTTCGTACACATTACTATTATTGTCAATGCGCGCTTGAACCTCGTGATAATCGAGGTTCGAGTGACTCTCGTTAAAATAAGGATTCAACCCCATGTCGACTGACAACGGGCCCACAATCTACCATGAATTTTGATATGTTCACACTATCAGTCGTTGACTATACAACATCTCTTTTCGTTTCGATTGTTATCTGCATAACACTCATCCTTGCTGCCGAGTTCACAAAGACTTGCTTTCAAAGCATTGGGCCTTCAAACCAGGAAAAGAATGAGGCGCTCTTAGAGGAGCCTTCAGATGTCGAATACATTCCCAACCCAACTCCAAAGGTTTGCAGGCTTCATACTCCCTGCTGCTCTCCGATCGCATACGAGTCTATAAACCAGAACTTTCCAAGCCCAAATCCGAACGACCCACTCAATGAAGCACATTCACTTTACGAGCTGAGCGACACATCAACAGACTCGTCCTACATTCCAGGATCGCCTCATCCAGACGATAGTAATTTCGAAGACGACCTTGATGACACAATTTGGATACGGCCGCGTCGCCGCCCTCGTGTTCGCCGTGTTCCAAGGGTTAATTTGGATACACCGCATAAGGAGTAGTTGTTTAGGCTTCAGTTTCACTCTCTGAACTCGAATCCTTTTCCCCGTCTACCTTTTCTTTCTTCACTTTTGGCTCCTTAAAGAGACCACTAGGCCGACGCTTCTTAGCGATACGCTCCTCGCGATCCTCATGCAAAAGATATGCGCCGTTCTCATGTATAACAATCGGTGGAAAGGAAGTTCGCAGGCACACCCAACGTGATGGTAGATAGCGCATCTTTTTAATCTCACGGCCATCTGCGCCAGCATAGGACCCAAGGAGTGTGTTGAGTTGCTTCAGACTGGCTCCATTGGGGAAGATGCAAAACTGATTACTCTCCCCCAACCAAAGGCGTGTTCGCTTATAGTCCGTAAGGAGGTGAGAGCAATTCAGAATTGAAGCGGCCGCATGACGGCCGGTAGTTGCAATCATATCAACCACCCGTTGAATTGCATGAAAGACTTCCTTATTTGAGCGCTCAAACCCTTCAATGTCGTCAAGTACTAATAGACTTTCAGCAAAGTAATCAAGTTCTGGGGGGTCCTCGACCCACTGTTCAGGATCAATACGGTCTGCGGCCTTGGCATCATCAATCGTAGTGTCTTCCTTTAGATATGAAACGAGACGGATAGGCCGTCTAGGAAAGAGACGTTCATAACGCTTAATAAAGTTTTTCGCAATGTAAGACTTTCCGCTACCACTCTTTCCGCCCACCATGATTACATCGCGACCCTTAGGATCGTGGGTTGGTTCCAAAGCAAACTTCTCGCCTTTATTCAGTGTTATAGGACCCTTTGACTCTAAATCGGGATCCAAGACGAGTACATCGCCATCACGAGAACCAGCGCCATAAATGACAGCAAGCGCTGTTTGGTTTGATCCCTTTTTAAGCTTTCCTGAAGCGATCGAAAGCATTGTAAGCTTATTTTCACACTACATCACGTTACTATGTGTTTATATGGGCTGATTTTATGCTTTTAGATATTTAGTTGGAATTTAGTCGGAAGTTAGTCGGAATGCTCTGCTGAGAGCTCGTACAGGCACCCGCCGGGCATCATGTGCGCGCGCTGCTCAGGCGCATCGTCGCGACATCCCTGGCAGAGAATGCGACGCGTCCCGGTCTCCTCTACTGCCTTCGAAACCGCTGAGAAGGCCGATGGCTCGGACCGCGCAAGCTTGGAGCGCTTGGGACCAGGAGCAGGTGGCGGCACGTCCTCGCGACGCACGCGCTCTGGTGAAGCATGAATCGCTCGGGGCGCTGCAAGCTGCGTGCCAGGCTCCTCCGTTTCGTTGGCGATAACGAAACCCTCCGGGAGCAGAGCAGTAGGCTCTACGTTCTCAAAGATGATCTCGCGGGCGCGGAGGCAGCACGACATTGCGCCATTGACCAGCGCAAAGTGGCTGACGGTGAACTTGAGGCTGTGAATGAGACCCTGGCGCAGATCTCCAGGGCCAACGTAGCGCATCTTAGGCTCACCGATTGCAATAGCCCCACGGCGGCGAAGGAGCGTGGCAACCGTCTTGGCCCCCGACGGCGCAGTGCCAGTCACAATCACAAAACGCGTTGCGTTGGGCGGCAGGCTTTCAATCTGGTCAGTGTACTGCACATTTGAAGTATATGAGCCCTGCTGGGTTTCCTTGATGTCAAAGGAATCTACCTCCATGCCACGACCAGCAATGCGGAAACGCAGCAGAGTAGAAAAGTTGGGCGAGCCATCAGCATTGTAACGAGCCAAAGGCTTTGGGTGCTTAAGAGCAATAGCCGTACGGTCCTTACGAATGAACTCGGCGTCCTTTGGATTGAAAAGCTTGTCTGCGTTCTCAATTGCATGCTCCTGCAGCTCGAGATCAAGACCATGCATTGACTCCCAGATTATCGGGGTCATCTTGACTGCAAAGGAAAGGTTTCCACGGCCCTTACTCATTACCTCGGCAACTGAAGTGCATTCAAGTGGCATGGTCACTGGATAGCACTCGACTGGAGGCTGCCCCTTGCTAATGAGTTCAATGGAACTCATACCACCGAGTAAGTTAACTAGCCCGGTCGTATCGCCCTTCTTTGCAGGCTGAAACTGGATGACCTTCTTCCATTCCTTCTTACCCGGTAGAATGTGAGCCATCTGAATAGTATGACGCCTTTTTTCTCAGTAGACTCGTGTAATCACACTTTTTTTTATTTTTATGAAACACTAGGACACCTCTTCCTCCTCCTCGTCCTCGTCTGTGACCTCCCCCCTCTGACGCTTACGAGCCAAAGCAGCCGCCTCCCGATTGCGTCTACGACGCTCGGCACAGACTTCACACTTTGTGTTAATCTGCTGAACTTGACGACGTCCCTCCTCCAACCCTTGCTTATAGGCGATAGAAAAAAAAGACTCGTGTAAAATCTTGATGACATCAGTCTGATTCATTTCATGTAGACTCTGCGCATTAGTGATGAGTTGGAGCAAATCAGCAGTCTTCCTAGCACGCTCGACTACCTTAGCCGGATCAGTAGGAGTAGGACTGGCGAGTAAGCATTGTAAGTCCTCTTTATATCCATCTAGTAAGCTCTGTTCCATTTTACGTTTCTCCTCTTCCCATGAGGTTACCTTCCCAAGCACCCATTTTCCAGCCATTTTTTTATATTTTTTTCAAAAAGGTCCAATAATTAATTATGAGCGTTCGCAGCGTCAGCCGATCGGCGACTGACAAAGCAATAGCAAAATCTAGGGCGTATGCGTTTAACATACCTTTAGACCCACATTCCTATGGAGATGACCTAAGTAAAGCAGCTGACTGGACTCCAGACCCATGTCCTGGTCTCTTTGGAAATACATATGCTTGTGGCTACGTTTCAGCGCAGGCATATGGAGCCGACACACTCGTAACGTTTCGAGGTTATGCCGAGTTTCGCTCACAGATATCAGTTGGACAGATTACGGCGTGGCTGGGGACAAAGTCTGTACTTACGCCGGTACAGTTGAAGGATAGAGATCATTACATTGCACAGATTCGTACGGCAAAAGATAAGGTGGATAGTGATAATCTTATTTCGAAGGCCTGGGAAGTTGGATCTCAGGCACGACTCTCAGAGCAAGGCAAGCGCAACGACTTCTTTGACATACGCGACATTCTAAAGAAGAATGGCCCGATTGAAGGTCGCAAGATCATCGCCGAGAACTACCCTGGACATTTCATGCGATTTGCTGGTGGTATTGAGCGTCTCGCGAATGTCCTCCAACCCACGCTTGCGGACTCGGATTTCGTACCGCGTATCTGGCAGGAGGCGATTATCAGCATTGTCAAGAAGCCCGCGCATAACCGTTGGATATGGTGGATCTACGACGACAAAGGTGGTATGGGTAAAAGTCGCCTTACCACTCATCTCTGTTCCGAGTACAATGCAATTGAACTGAGCGGCCGCTTTCAGGACATTGCTCACGGATACAACTCACAGCCAATTGTGATATTCGACATACCACGTGCTGAAAAGCTTGAAATGCTTCTTGATTTGTATAAGGCGGCCGAGGCGTTTAAGAATGGATCGATCTTTAGCCCAAAGTATGAGAGCTGCCTAAAGCGCTTTAAAGTGCCTCACGTCTTCTTCTTTTCCAACCAACCGGCTCCCGCAGGGGTATGGAGTGCAGACCGCCTACAATTCATCCAGCTCAGTACGCCGCCCGGATTTTCACCCACGTCGGTACCAATCGACCCCTCGATCGTTGAGGAGGAGGGGCCGTCTGGGGTGGCGCTGTACCAGCAACTTTCCGCCGAAATTAAAACGCGTCGAGATGACGAAAGGAAAGCAAAGCACGATAGGGAGGATGGCATTGAATTGGTTGAAACATAATACTAGACTCGCTTAAATCTCCTTTGGTATGCACGGGCGTTAGCTTTAACTGTTTTATGCGGACCCCATAGGATGTGATACGAAAGATACCCGGCTCTTTTCGGGTCGTTAGTTTGTAGATCCTTTTTATGACGATTCCTATACAGATCTCTTTGCCTTTTATCGTGTGTTAAGGTATAGTCGTCCATTCCTTTCGCCCCAAACTTCGTCCGTGTCCCGTCCTTAAATTCTGCAACCCATTTATGCTTACCATCTTTCGCGGGCTTAATTTTCATCTAGAAACGACTACGAAACGTTTGGTAGTGTAATATTTGAAATAGGATTGTGGTTAGCACACAATTAATCAGTACCTCGGTCAAAAGTGGCATTGCTCAGGCGTTTTTGACATTGCGATACACGGCCCTAAGTTGCCGTTTCGCTTTTGATTTACTCAGTGGCTTACGCGACAGTGGACGGCCTGTGATACTGTTTACTACCTTGAAACCATTAGTTCGTATTTTGCGTCGACCAACTGTAGATACCTTAGTAGATCGCCTTATTTCAAATGGCATCTCAATCTCGGAAGTGGTGTAAGTATAGAGCCCCCGTCCTCCGCCGCCCCTCCCTCTCTTAAGCCCACTTCCGAGGATGAGCGTATGTTTAGTCCGATGGAATGCTCGGGAGTTTCGGATTTCGGCGAAACTGAAAACCCTAACCCTAGGATGCCTTGGCGGTTGGGCGAAACGCCTTTCCTAGGGTTAGG
>Ga0209188_1000857_pt1 | contig 26962 bp, 30 predicted proteins | sample C_130625_EF_Meta_FD_187307 | JGI IMG/M metagenome (GOLD analysis project Ga0209188, IMG submission 187307) | Freshwater microbial communities from Lake Croche, Canada to study carbon cycling - C_130625_EF_MetaG (SPAdes) (version 2) | ecosystem: Environmental > Aquatic > Freshwater > Lake... | reverse complement strand
TCATCCGCTAGCCTTGAAGTGTATTAAGGAGATGCACAATCAGTTGACGATTGAATTTCCCGGTTTGGTTTGTGATCTACTTAAAAGACCTTTTCCTGATCAAGATGGCAAAGAGACTTGGATGGAGATTTATCACGGCATAGCTACCGAGAAATCTGAATTCGGTGAACGACTTGAGGAATTGGCTTTAAAAAACGGCTTGCCTCAGCCGAGAAGGAATGAAGTTTTTATTCCCATCGAGTAGGGTGCCTTAAAAAGAAAAAGCCCCGAGCAATCGGGGCTTTTGCATTACTGTTGAATTACTTCTTCTTCGCGGATTTAGTAGCCGTATCAGCAGCTTTCAAAACCGTTTCAGTAGCACTAGTGAGGTTTGTTTGTGCAACCTCTACAGCATGCTTCACAGCCTTTTGACTGGTTTCAAATACATCGCTAGCAGATGCAATCGCCTGTTTCATTGCTTGAACAGCAACATCAGATCCTGCTGGAACATTCTTTGCCCACTCTTCAACCAGAGCATTCATTTTCTGTTGTCCAGCCTGGAATTCTTTTTCAGCAGACTGTGTGAAGCTATTTTGTGTATCGTGCGCTAATTCATATAGATGACGGCTATAGGCCATCATTTTTTCTGCCATCGGTTGCACCGCTTCTGCCTGATGGGCAAGCAATTGCTGAATGTCTTTTACTTCTAAAGCTTTCTTGGCACTGCTCATGCTATCGCTCAAACTTTGCTTGGCAATTTGCATATTGAGCTCAACTAATTTTTCAATACTTTGAAACGCTTGACTGGTTAATCCACTCAAAGTCTCTAAGTTTGCTTTTTGGGCTGCTGCAATCTGTTCTGGAGTTAAGTTCATTTCCTGTCTCTTTTCATTTATTTCTGACTTTAGAACTATAACTGATGCACTCTACTTACGCGAGTATATCTAATATATTGCGTTGCAGCATATGTTCCGTGGAATTGATGCTGGCAGAGCGTTCAAGAAAAGAGCCTAAAATTACGAACTCAGTAAAAAATTCCCAATATTTTCAGTAAGTTATCCATGAAGCTTTCGCTAGACAACGCCATAGCCCCGATATTTGTCCTCATTTGGAGCACTGGCTTTGTGATTGCACGTCTAGCGATGCCCTACGTAGAGCCTGCCACCTTTTTATTTTGGCGCTTTGCAGGCGTTTTAGCAGCCATGGCAGCGCTTAGTCTAGTGTGGAAAATCACGTGGCCTAACTGGTCACAAATTAAGCATATAGCGATCGCAGGGGTCTTACTTCAGTTTGGGTATTTGATGGGTGTTTGGGTTGCTGTTAGATTGGGTATGACCGCTGGATTAGTAGCCCTGATAGTAGGTCTACAACCCATTTTGACTGCCTGGTTTGCTGCCTGGGTTTCAGAGAAGGTGACAACGAAGCAATGGATAGGATTAGCGTTTGGGTTTATGGGAGTTGCTTTGGTCGTGGCTGCAAAAGTGGGACTTTTGAGTATTCCACTGATCAGTTACTTTCTAGCGTTCGCTGCATTACTCTCCATTACCTTTGGAACGATATATCAAAAAAAATATTGCCCGGTATTTGATCTACGTGCTGGATCTGCAATTCAATTTGGCGTATCTGCGATACTCTCATTTCTTTGTATGTCCTTCTTTGAAACTGGAGTCATGGTTTGGAATGCCCCAGTCATCGGCGCGCTGCTTTGGGCTATTTTTCCCATATCGATTGGATCAATGAGCTTGCTCTTCATGATGATTCGGAAGGGGGCTGCTACTAAAGTCACTAGCTTGCTCTATTTAACGCCTCCTACAACGGCTGTTATGGCATGGATGCTGTTTGACGAGCCGTTTACGATGATGATGGCCTTAGGTTTATGTTTGACGATGACTGGTGTAATGCTCGTAAATGCACGTCAGAACAATACGGCGGTAACGATTGCAGAGTAGGGCGATCACATAGATATTCATTTAGCGGGATGAAATACCTTGATTGGGGCGAATAAAACCGCCTTGCTCTCGGAAATTAATTATCATTCCGTATGTCAAAAGTTTTGGAAGGTATTTTGGGATGCGTTTGAATCGATTTTGGCTCGTTGCCTTTGGGGCACTTTTTGCTATTGGCACGATGGTTAACGTATCAGCTATTGCGGCTAATAACAAGGATAAACAGGCCAAAACTCCTGCAAAAGCGGCCATCAAGACCGCTACAAAATCTGCCAAGAAACCTAAAACAGTACGCGTCACAGTAACGCGCTCTGCTGAGCCGGTTATTCCAGCAAGACCATCCCTTGCAACAGCATTGGGTTTGCGTGGTCAGCACGATGAACTCAGTCTGAAATCCAGTGTTGCTATGGTAGTTAATCAAGATACCAAGGAAGTGTATTTTGAGAAAAATCCCTCAGTCAGCTTGCCGATCGCTTCCATCACTAAGTTAATGACTGCGATGGTCGTATTGGATTCCAAATTACCACTAGATGAAACTATCGTCATTAATGCCGATGACGTACACATTTATCGTACTTCACGTTTAGCAGGCGGAACTGTTTTAACTCGTGAAGAAGCTTTACTCTTAGCCTTGATGTCCTCTGAGAATCGTGCTGCATATACCTTAGGTAGAAATTATCCAGGCGGTATTCCGGCATTCGTAGATGCGATGAATCGTAAGGCAAAAGAGCTAGGCATGGAGCATTCACATTTTGCTGACCCTACCGGGCTCTTGAGTGAGAACGTTGCGTCAGCAGAAGATCTGACGCGCATGTTGAGTGCAGCGTATCAATACAAAACGATTCGTGAGTTTTCTACCTGGCCAGATTTAACGATGGTAATAGCAAAGCGTCCACAGAAATTCTTGAACACTAACCGTTTAGTGCGCTCTGGTGATATGAATATCGGCCTCCAAAAAACTGGCTTTATTAACGCGGCTGGTAAGTGTCTAGTAATGCAGGCACGAGTGAACAACACGCCATTGCTTTTAGTCTTCTTAGATTCTGTTGGCACGCAATCGCGTTTTGCTGATGCGGTACGTGTTCGAGATTGGTATGAGCGCATGCCTTCAGGTGGCGCTCACGCTATTCGTCGTTTGTGATTTTAGGCTTGTATCTTCATTGGTGAGCTAGTTAGCTGAGCCAGGCTCGGTTGACTTGGGCTTAAAGCCCATGCCCTTGGATATCTGCAGGGCGGTTTCTTGGAGTGCACGCAACCAATCCGCCTGAATACGATCTGTTGGGGCGCTTAAAGAGAGTCCAGCAACTAACTTCCCAGTGTCATCCAAAATAGCAGCAGCCAAGCAGCTCACGCCGAGCTCTAATTCTTCATCATCACGAGCATTACCTACTTTACGAACGTGATTGAGTTCGGTTTCTAGTTTGCCAAGCTCAGTAATACTATTGCGAGTATGACCTGATAGTCCAGTGCGAGTAACATAGGCACGAACCTGACTAGGATCATCGCTTGCTAAAAAGAGTTTGCCGACCGAAGTAAGGTGCAGTGGTGCACGACCACCGATGGCACGCACTACCTGCATGCCTGAGCGTTCGCTATAAGCGCGGTCAACGTAAACAATCTCATCGCCTTGGCGAACGGATAAGTTCACAGTCTCACCGGTGAGCTTATGAAGAGTACGCATAGGGAGTTGAGCGGCTTCACGAACCGATAAACGTGCTTTAACTAAGTTGCCTAGTTCTAATAGTTTTAGACCCAGACGATAAGTACCACCATCGCCACGTTCAACTAAGCGGCATGCAACCATGTCATTCAGAATGCGGTGGGCTGTAGAAGGATGTAGCCCAGTGATTTCTGCGAGATTCTTGAGACTGCTGGATTCTTCTTGTTCGGCGAGGGCATCGAGCAAATTCATCATCCGCTCCACTACCTGGATGGCAGTCTTACCAACCTCTCCGGTAGATTTCGAAGTTTTGATGAGTTTGCTGGCATTCATAGACCTCATTGTAGCGATTTCGTATGAAATTGCATATTATGAAATCTGATTTTACGGAGCCAGCCCAGCAAAATGGGGTACTGCAAATGTATTTTAGGGTTGTCCTAGGACTGTCTTATGGCCTTAGCGCACTCATTCACGAGGTCAGGTCCGCGATAGATCAAGCCGCTATAGAGTTGGACTAGGCTAGCTCCTGCCATGATCTTCTCACGGGCATCGGCGCCCGATAGGATGCCGCCTACACCAATGATGGGTGATTGATTGCCCAATCTTGCTTTGAGTGCCTTGATGACTTTATTTGAAGCATTGCGTACTGGTGCTCCTGATAGGCCTCCAGCTTCGGTGCCATATTCCATTCCTTGAACTGCATCTCTGGCGATAGTTGTGTTGGTCGCTATGACAGCATCGATTCCAAACTCCAAGAGGAGATCTGCAATCAGATTGATATCACCATGATCTAAGTCTGGAGCAATCTTTAGAAAGAGTGGTTTGCGTATGCCATAGCGATCACTTAAACGTTTTCTGGAAACATCAAGATTGCCCAATAATTCACGGAGCATTTCTTCACCTTGCAGGGCGCGTAGGTTCTGAGTATTTGGAGAGGAAATATTGACAGTAATGTAAGTCGCAATTTCATAAACGGCTTCCATCGCTAGAACATAGTCACTTGATGCTTCTTCGATTGGTGTGCTGGCGTTCTTGCCAATATTCAAGCCCAGTACGCCACCGCTTTGCCAAAATTGAGTACGTCGTACGCGTGCTACGCAAGCATCAACACCATCATTATTAAAGCCCATGCGATTAATAATGGCCTGCGCTTCAGGTAAACGAAACATTCGTGGTTTAGGATTGCCTGGTTGTGGTTTTGGTGTGACGGTACCAATCTCTAAAAACCCAAAACCCAATGCAGCGAGTGCATCGATATGCTTGCCGTCTTTGTCCAATCCTGCGGCCAACCCAACTGGATTTGGAAACTCAATGCCACAGAGCGTTTGAGGATCGTTGATCGGCTTGCTTACTAAGCGCTCTAAAAAGCCCCAACGTTGCGCACGATCTAAATTACTGAGGGTGAGGTCATGCGCTTTTTCTGGGTCAATACCAAAAAGCCAAGGGCGAAGAAGAGAATAGCGATCGATCATTGGTTGGTATTATGACTCAGACAAGGATTGCCAATGGTCATCAATCAAACCCTCTAACGGTTGATATTTAATCTTGTATGACATCTTGTCGCTTTCCTGGATGTAATAACCAAGATAAAGGTAGGGCAGGCCAAGGATGCGAGCTTGCTCAATCTGCCACAAGATGCTGTAACTGCCATAACTTGCTGTTGAACTAGAAGTGTCATAAAAGGTATAAACGGACGAGATCCCTTGCTCCAGTATGTCGATCATACTCACCATGCGTAAGCGCCCGGGATGCGAGTCATGTGGACCATCCCGAAACTCGACAATACGAGAGTTCACACGACTTTGTAACAGAAATTGCATATACTGATCTTGGTCATCGCCATCCATATCGCCACCAGCATGGCGCTCAGTTTGATAGTGTTGATAGAGTTGGTAATGTTCTTCCTGATAACCCAGATTCAGTACTGAAGCCTCTAAGCCTGCATGTTTTTTCTGGGCGCGGCGTTGACTGCGTGAAGGCGTAAATTGATTTACTAAAATACGCGTAGCAACGCAGGCTTTGCATTCATCACAATAAGGTCGATAGGTATAGAGACCACTACGCCTAAAGCCTGCATTCAGTAGATCGTTATAGACATCTGCGTTGATCAAATGCGATGGAGTGGCGACCTGAGAGCGCGCCGTTTTATTGGGAAGATAGCTGCAGGCATACGGAGCAGTTGCATAAAATTGCAGCGTGGTCAGGGGAAGTTCTTTAAGCTGGGTCATAACCAGTGATGCAGGATAGTTTTATCAAAAGTCCAAGATTTCTCAATCTTAGTTTGATTTAAGGATCTTTGCAGTTGTTCCAAAAAGGCCTGCCTAGGTATCGGGGCTGCCCCCAATGAGAGTAGGTGGGACGTCTCTTGTTGGCAGTCGATCATCTTGACATCATTATCCAGGCACCAAGCACTCAGGGCTGCTAATGCAATTTTAGAGGCATTGGTCTTGCGGCTAAACATAGACTCACCAAACACCATACTCCCAAAGGAGACGCAGTAGAGTCCTCCGGTAAGCTGACCATCTTCTAAAACAGCAATGCTATGGGCATTACCTTGCTCGTGAAGTGCAGTGTAGGCATCAATAATTTCATGGGTGATCCAGGTGCCATCTTGATCTTTGCGACTACTGGTAGCGCATGAACGAATGACTACGCCAAAATCGTCATCCACCACGATTTGCGATTGCGAATTCTGGCAAAAGGAGCGAATGATTTTTCGTAAAGAGTCACTGCATTTAAATTCAATAGGCTTTAATACCATTCTGGGGTCGGGTGACCACCAGAGAATAGGTTGATTGTCGGAATACCAAGGAAATATACCTTGTTGGTAAGCACGTGCAAGTTGTCCTGGGTAGATATTTTCACTAACAGCAATTAAGCCAGGAACGTTAGGGTCGGGATCTACCTCTGTGAGAGGATTTGGAAAAGGATCGTGCGGCCCTAGCCAAGCAATCTGACCCATGTCGACTCAAATGCGTTCAGATGGTAAAACATCGCGACTGCGCACATGAAACTCTTTCCCTGAATCCAAGATGCCTGCAGCGCGATCTGCGAAGAACCACTCAAGAGTTTGCTTAACAGTAGGAAAGGCTAAGTCATTCCAAGGAATTTCACTTTCATGAAAGAGTGCGACTTCTAAGCTTTCTTCACCAGCAGAAAACTCTGGGCTACTCATCATCGCTAAATAAAAGAGGTGGACCTGTTCTGCGTGTGGCACGTTCAGTAATGAATAGAGAGGGCCAATTTCTACAACAACTCCCGCCTCCTCTAGAGTCTCTCGTGCAGCACCGTGACTTGTGCTTTCACCTAACTCCATAAATCCTGCTGGAAGTGTCCAATAGCCATGACGTGGTTCAATTGCACGACGACATAGAAGAATCTGTTTTCCATATACCGGAATACTACCCACTACGTTACGGGGGTTCTGGTAATGAATACTGCCGCAAGACTCGCAAACATAGCGTTCGCGAGAATCATCTGCTGGAATTTTAATCGTCAATACAGCGGCGCAGTTAGGGCAATACTTCATACTGACTTTCTAAAAATGGGCTTTAATAGTGCCGCGTAGGGCATTGCTAAGCATAATCTCTTCTGCCATTGAAACATCTTTAATAGTCAGGTTGGCTTCACGGACATTCAGGGCGGGGTCGACAAGGAGTGCAGCGCGCATGACCCCAGGTAAGAGGCCGGCTGAAACAGGCGGTGTTAGCCATTCAGGGCTGCCTTGGGGTTTAATAAAAATGCTAGTCCTACCACCTTCGGTTACATAGCCTTGCTCATTCACAAAAAGAGCATCAAAACCGCCTAACTGAATCGCTTTCTGCCATGCTTGATCGTAAAGCGTGCGATTACTGTTTTTGTGATGCAATAAAGGATCTCCAGAAAACATTGTTATATCACCAGGAAGAATATCTTTAGCCCAGAATATTTTTACTGGTTCATGAATTAAATCAAGAACACCGGTTACCACTGAGAGATCGCCATCTGGGGAAAGGTCTAGCCTTAATCGATAAGATAAATCCTTATCCAATGAAGTACATGAACTTAAAACCAATTTCTCTGCGAGTGCTAAATCAAAATTAATTCTTAATGCACGGGCAGAGGCTTGCATGCGCTGCAGATGTTCTCGAAGTCGCAGCGGATTGCCTTTAGAGATGGCAATGGTTTCAAATAAACTAGTAGCACTCGGAAGATCCATAAGAAAGGCTGCTTTAATACGGCATTCTTGCCACTCTTGGCTTGTATCAGAATCATTCGTAATACCTGCGCCAATTCCGAGAGTGAAGTGAGATGCATGAGATTTATCATCTTGTTTAATTTCTACTGTACGAATCGGAACGCTAAAGGCAAAATTACCATTAGGGTCCAGCCAACCTAGGGCGCCACAATAGTAGCCACGATCTTCAGGCTCTAACTCTTGAATAATTTCCATACTGCGTTTTTTGGGTGCCCCTGTAACAGAGCCACATGGAAAGACTGCCGTAAAAATATCCAAGAGACCTGTATCTGGTTTGATTTGGCCTTGCACAGTAGATGTCATTTGTAATACATCACCATGTCTTGCCACTTCAAATAAGTTTGGAACGCAGACAGTACCCGGTAAAGAGATGCGACTGAGATCATTGCGTAGTAGATCAACAATCATGACATTCTCTGCTTGATTCTTTGGATCATCAGACAGCGCACTTGCCACTGCGGATAAAGCGCTGGCAGTGCCTTTCATCGGCATTGCTTTCAAAGTAGAACCATCACGTGCAATAAACAGCTCTGGTGATTGCGATAATAAAAAGTGCCCCTGATGTTCTATGAAGGCACCATATCTGCCGGGCTGACGATCTCTTAAGCGGCTATAGAGGGCGAGTGGAGCGCCATAAGTCTTACCGGTAATCCGGTAAGTGTGATTGATCTGATAGCTATCGCCACTGCGAATATATTCTTGAATACTGCCAATATCGGCAGCATATTGGCTTTCATCCATGGAAGCCTGAACATCAATTACCCCAGCACTTGCTTTCGCTTCATCAAGTAATGCTAGCTTGCTGGAGATGTAGAGATCTACTTCTTGTTTGGAAAGTTTTTTGCAATCCGCAAACGACCAAGCTTCAATGAGGGGGTGCTGATTATCTACATGACTGGTTCGTGCAGGCAGTTTATGAATCAGTCTACCTAGTTCATAAGCAAAGGCTGAAATGACATATTCACCTCTAGCTAAAGCGGTAGATATTTCAGTAAAGCAATTTTTTACCGCTGCTAAATCCTGCTCTAAATTATCGCTAGGTAATAAGCACCAATAATGAAGTGCGTTTTCGTAAAGGCGGCTAGTGGGCGAGGCCGCGGTGCTTTGCGCATCATCGAGCAAAATCATCGCGGCTAACCTGGAAAGTTCTGTGAATTTAAGTTCTACTTACTTCAGGATCGTGGCAGATTCGATGGTGACGGTTTTACTTGGAACATCAGCCATTCTGCCCATACGTGGGGCAGGCGCAACCATGGTAGGTACTTTACGGATGGCATCAATGGTTTGTGTGCCAGAGATCACCTTACCGAATACGGTATAGCCATTTCCCATGGCATTAGGGAAGTCCAATGGCGCATTGTCATTGACGTTAATAAAAAACTGGGATGTTGCCGAATCAGGATCAGAAGTGCGAGCCATCGCAATCGTGTAACGATTATTCTTCAAGCCATTTTGCGCCTCCGAGACTACAGGTGCATCGGTTGGTTTCTGATTGAGGTCTGCAGTAAAGCCGCCACCCTGAATCATGAAGCCATCAATCACGCGGTGAAAGATAGTGCCGTTATAAAAACCGCTCTTGACGTAGTTTAAAAAGTTAGCAGTTGTCTTAGGCGCCTTAAGGTCATCTAATTCCACTACAAAATTACCCATCGTCGTTTTGAACTCTACTTTCGGGCCTGCAAATGCTGCTTGACTGGCAAAACATGAAACTGCTACAACAAGAGCGACAAAAAGTTTACGCATAAGAACTCCTTAAATAAAAATAGCTTGTGATGGATTGTATTGCTCAATACGGCGAGAGGGTTAAACGAGTCTTTAGCCCAGTCCATTGGGAACATTCCCAGCATAGGCATAAGAAGCCTCTTCAAACATGCCAGGTCTTGCAAGGTAATCTAGAACCCAGTCGATATTATCGACACCCCAAAAGCAGTGTTGATTTACTATCAGGGCCGGAACCCCAAATGCACCATCAGCCCTCGCTTGATTGGTGTTGGCAATCAGTTTAGCTTTAACTTCCGGATTCTCAGGTTTGGGGGTGTCCGTAGAGAGACCTAGGTAGCTACAAAATTCTGGCCAAGACAGATTGGGATCCTTGCCATCTACCCAAACATAATCAAAAGCCCGTTCAACCATCGCCCAATCAGCATTCTGCTCAACCAAGAGTCGTTGCGCAGCAACTGTCATAAACGGATGATGCTCAGGAAAGTAAAAGGGAACACCCAGTTTCTCGGCTTGCCAGACGCAGAACTGATAGGTATGGGGACGTTTAGCGGCAACCTCCCCTGGGCCTTTGTTCTCAGAGGCTCTCAGCAGACCGCCTAACAAAATTGGAACAGGCTTGATGTCGAGCTTATCCTCAAGACGCTGTCTTTGCTTGATATACAGGTAAGCAAAGGGTGAAACAATATCGTAATAAAAAATAGCTGGAATTTTCAAGCTCATTTCAACTTATCCATTATTTCTTGGTGTGCTCTTCATCAAGCTTTTTCAAGAACGCTAACTTTTCTTTAATTTGCGATTCGAGGCCACGCTCTACAGGCTCATACCAGTGAGGCTCTTTCATACCCTCAGGAAGGTAAGTTTCACCGGCAGCGTAGCCATGAGGTTCATCATGGGCATAGCGATACGCTTTACCATGTCCTAATTCTTTCATTAGCTTGGTTGGGGCGTTACGAAGGTGGTTTGGTACGGGCTTGGATTGATCGTTTGATACATAGGCGCGTGCGGCATTAAAAGCGTTGTAACTGGCATTGCTCTTTGATGCAACTGCGAGGTAGACAACGGCTTGACCTAGAGCAAGTTCACCTTCAGGAGAGCCCAGTCGTTCATAAGTCTGCGCCGCATCGTTTGCTAAATGCATTGCCCTTGGATCTGCAAGGCCAATATCTTCCCAAGCCATGCGAATAATTCGTCTGGCTAAATAGCGGGGGTCAGCGCCACCATCGAGCATGCGACAAAACCAATATAAGGCTGCATCAGGGTTAGATCCCCGAACGGATTTATGTAGAGCAGAGATCTGATCGTAGAAATGATCACCACCTTTATCAAATCGACGTGCTTGAGTAGTAAGGGCACTCTCGACATAGGCCTGATCTATAAGCTTCACGACAGAGTTAGGCGAAGAGACTGCATTGCAAACTTGTTCAACTAAATTGAGTAAACGCCGAGCATCACCATCAGCATTTAAGATAAGCGTATCAATTGCAGTGGATTCAAACTGTGTATTAGGCATTGCAAATTGGTGCGCGCGATCAAAAAGAGACTTAAGCTCCTCAGTGCCTAGCGACTTCAGCACATAAACCTGCGCACGCGATAGGAGTGCAGAGTTCACCTCAAAAGAGGGGTTCTCGGTGGTAGCGCCAATAAAGGTGAAAAGACCCGATTCCACATGGGGAAGAAGGGCATCTTGCTGGCTTTTGTTAAAACGATGAATCTCATCAACAAACAAAATCGTTTGCTTGCCATACTGATCCATATTTTGCTGGGCTTGCTCGATAGCCTCGCGGATTTCTTTTACGCCAGCCAGAACTGCCGAGATCGCAATGAACTCACGATCAAATGCCTTTGCTGAGAGACGTGCCAAAGTCGTCTTACCCACTCCAGGAGGGCCCCACAAAATCATGGAGTGCGGTTTGCCAGAAGCAAACGCAAGATTCAGTGGTTTGCCCTTAGCTAATAAATGGGTTTGCCCAATCACTTCATCAATCGTTTTTGGACGCAGTGCTTCCGCTAAGGGTGGAGGCGGTGCGTTTTCAAAAAGATTGCTCATTGCATCAGGCTTGGATAAAGAGAATGACTAATGAGGCCCAGGTTAAGCAACCGGCTGCAATATAGGTCAGGCGATTGCGCATCGTCATAAATGCAGAGCGCGTAGCTTCATCTGCAAAATAATATTGATAGGTATTTTGGTCAATATTACGTTGAATGATTAATGTCGAAGCCAAAATTAACAAACCCACAGGAATGTATATATGAAGGGCTAACCATGCAACTAGAGCGGGAATGACACCCCAGATCCAGGCATTACGATCTTCCCAGCGATCACCTACAGGCGCTTTACCTAAGAGATGTAAATTGGCGCCCCAGTGCAATGCACCCATGAATGAGGTAATTACGGCACCATAACCCGCCAGAGATTCAGCGCTTAAATAATTAATTGGTGTTGGTGCCAGTTGAACCATAAGGGCTAGCCCAATAAACGGAAGAAGACCGGCATAGCCAAGTTTACGAACTAGAGGTGGAATGGGATTCACGATTTGGGTATCTAAGTTAGTGAAGTAGTAAATGAATATCTAAACAAATTATTTATCGTAGGTGTAAACGCCACGGCCTGTTTTGCGACCGAGATATCCAGCAGCAACCATTTCACGAAGTAGTGGGCAAGGGCGGTACTTAGAGTCACTGAAGTTTTCAAAATAGACTTCCATGACCGCTAAGCAGGTATCTAGACCAATCAAGTCCGCTAATGCCAAAGGACCAATTGGTTGATTACAGCCTAGCTTCATACCAGCGTCAATATCTTCTGGGCTAGCTAGTCCTTCAGATAAAACAAAGAAAGCTTCATTAATCATTGGCAGCAAAATACGATTGACAACAAAGCCTGGTGAGTTCTTTACTGTAATAGGCTCTTTGCCAACACGCTTAGCCATCTCAATAATGGCAGCATGCGTTGCATCGCTAGTTTGCAGGCCACGAATGACCTCTACTAAGGCCATCAGGGGAGGTGGATTAAAAAAGTGCATACCAATAAAGCGCGCAGGATTAGAATCAAGCGCTGCCAGTTTGGTAATCGATAATGAAGATGTATTGGTCGCAATGATGGTATCTTTACTGACAATCTCATCTACCTGTTTCAGAATCTTTTCTTTAATTGCTTGGTTCTCAGTGGCTGCCTCAATAACCAATCCCAAACCTTTGAAGTCAGCGTAAGAAGTACTACCTTTAATACGTTTGAGTGCTGCTTCTTTGGCTTCAACTGTGAGTGTTTCTTTCTTGACAAGGCGATCTAAGCTCTTGCTAATTTGCTCAAGACCACGTTGCACAGCAGCCTCATTGATATCAACCATCACCACATTTAGTCCAGCCACTGCACATACCTGTGCAATACCGTTGCCCATGGTACCCGCGCCAATGACGCCTACCGATTGAATGCTCATCTTATTTCCTCTTTTGATACTGGGTTGAACCGAATAACTGCTCTCTAGCCTTGTCATCATGCAAGGGCTTACGTAATGCGGTTAATACTTCACAGCCACGCTTTACTGCTGGTCGCGCACCAATCTTTTCAAACCACTTTTTGAAATGCGGATACTCATTGATATCAATTCCTTGATTTTTCCAATTTCGTGTCCATGGATAAATCGCAATATCAGCAATTGAATAGGTTTTGCCAGCAATGTAAGGATTATCTTTCAGTTGACTATCCAATACCCCATAGATCCGCTTGGCTTCATTGGTGTAGCGATTGATAGCGTATTCAATTTTCACAGGCGCATAGAGTCTGAAGTGATGATTTTGTCCAAGCATGGGGCCTAATCCGCCCATTTGGAACATGAGCCACTGCAACACCTCATACTTGCCACGGGTATCTTGAGGTAAGAATTTGCCGGTTTTGCCAGCTAGGTAGAGGAGAATAGCGCCGGATTCAAAAAGGCTAATGGGCTCACCATCTGGACCGTTGGGGTCAACGATGGCCGGTATTTTGTTATTAGGGCTGATCTTTAAGAAATCGGGAGCAAATTGATCCCCAGCACCAATATCAATTGGATGTGCGATCCAGTCACGATCTAGGCGATAGCCGCACTCCTCTAGCATGATATGAATTTTGTGGCCGTTGGGTGTTGGCCAACTATAAACATCAATCACGTTTTTAGATTTTGAAATTGCCATGTCTTCTCCTAGAAATTTTGTAAGCGCTCTATTGCTGCGCTAAGGGTTTGTTCTTGCTTTGCAAAACAAAAACGAATCACACCAGACTCAGTAGCTTGATCATAAAAAGCGGAAATTGGAATAGCAGCTACCCCAATTTCAGTAGAAAGCCATTTGCAAAAATCGGCTTCACTCAATTTTGCTTGTGGAATATTTAATGATGAGTAATCAACGCATTGAAAATACGTCCCAGGCGTCGGGAGTAATTTAAATTTTGTTTTGCTTAATCCCGATCTAAAAAAATCTCGCTTAGCTTGATAAAAAGCTGGCAGATTTAAATAATGATCAGCATTAGAAAGATAGGATGCCAAGCCATATTGCATTGGCGTGTTGACAGTGAAGACGTTGAACTGATGAACCTTGCGAAACTCTTTAGTCATCGAGGGCGGGGCGGCGACATAGCCGACTTTCCAGCCAGTCACGTGAAAAGTCTTACCAAAGCTAGAAATTAAAAAACTCCTGGCTGCAAGCTCAGGGTGCGAGGCAACACTATGATGCTTAGCCCCGTCATAAACCATGTGCTCATAGACTTCATCGCTCAGAATCAATGCAGAGGTATTACGCACTAAAACTGCCAGGCGATCAAGGTCTGATTTTTCCCAAACCATACCAGTTGGATTGTGAGGGGTGTTAAACAAAATGAGTCGCGTTTTAGAATTAATCGCTTTTGCTAATGAATCCCACGGAATTTCATAAGAAGCGACATGACCAGATTCATCGCGAATTATTGCTAATGAAATTGCAATGGTTTTGCCTCCAGCCAAATCAATTGCAGGCCTGTAGCAGTCAAATGCAGGCTCGATGATGATGACTTCGTCGCCGGGGCCAACGCAAGAGAGTATGACTGTAAAGATTGCTTGCGTAGCGCCCGCAGTAATAGTGATTTCAGTATCAGCATCGTAGTGATGACCATATAAAGTTTCGATCTTCTTGCTGATGCCATGGCGAAGTTCTGCAACTCCAGACATTGGGGGATATTGATTACGATCCGCAAGCATTGCTTCATTGACATCGGCAATGAGTTTGCGATCACAGGGAAAATCCGGAAAGCCTTGCCCTAGATTAATAGCCTGATGTGCGGCAGAGAGCGCAGACATGACCGTAAAGATCGTTGTGCCAACTTGGGGTAAGCGGCTCGGAAAAGAGGGGGTTTCTAGCGGGCTCATGACGGTGGAGGGTAGCTGTCTGTCTTTTAAAGCGAATATATTCGGTAGTCGCTAGAATGGTAAAAATACATAAACAAATTGTGCCATGCTGATCGTCCTTTCACCTGCTAAATCCCTAGATTACAAGACCTCTGTCAAGGTTAAGTCCCCAACCTTGCCTGAGTTTGTCTCAGAATCCGCAAAGCTGATTGCTGATCTGAAGAAGCTGTCCCCCCAAGACATAGCCAAATTAATGGGTTTATCTGACCAATTGGCTGTTTTGAATGTCGGTCGCTATCGGGATTGGTCCAAGAAATTTACCGAAGAGAACAGCAAGCCAGCTATCTATGCCTTTGATGGGGATGTCTACGATGGCTTTGATGTCAAAACCTTAGATGCCAAGTCTGTTCAGTTTGCACAAGACCATATCCGGATTCTGTCTGGTCTATATGGGGCCCTCAAGCCTCTGGATTTAATGCAGCCCTACCGCTTGGAGATGGGTACTTCATTCCAAAACGCGAGGGGTAAGGACCTCTATGCGTTTTGGGGGAGTCGCGTAACGGATGCGATCAAGAAGATTCTGGAAAAGCAAAAGAAGCCCGTTCTTCTCAATTTAGCTTCTGAGGAGTATTTCAAGGTGCTTCAGCCCAAAGAGCTGGATTGCCAAATAATCTCCCCAGTGTTTCAGGATGCCAAGGACGGCAAGTACAAGATTATTTCTTTTTATGCAAAACGGGCTCGCGGCTTAATGGCTCGCTACGTGGTTGAAAACCGCATTACTGATCCGGCAGATTTAAAAGGCTTTAACTTAGATGGATACAAGTACTATGCTGCAGAATCTAAAGTGGAGAAGCCAGTATTTAGAAGGGCAGAAAGAAAATAATGGCCGTACATCGCACTAAAAGTTCACAACGCAATTCTCCTGAGGTCGAGAAGTTAGTGGCAGATGCCATCTCCTTGGCAGCTTCTGGAAGTCAAATCGAGGATCGTTTTTGGGAAGAGCGCTTAAATGTTCGCCTCATGCGCTTACTCAAAAGTCAAAATCAAAATGTGATTGATGCTGCTTTGGATCAAACTTTCCGCATCAATACTGTGGCATTTGAAGTGCTTGCTGATATTGCGGAAACATTAGCTGAGTCATTGAGGCTTGAGCATGACGGGCAGGAGTGGGATGTGCTCTTATTAGCAATGCCTATCGTTGCCCACACGCGCTATCAGATCCCATCTGGCCCATTACCAGTCAATATCATTGAGTCAACTGCACAGGCCTTACAAAGTGCTATCGCTTCAACTGATACTCGTTTAGCCATCGTTCCGTGGTTATACAGTATTGATCAAATGCCGCATTCGCATTGTCAAACACGTATCCTGACGGAAGCTTTAGCGACTGCAGCCATAGCTGGAAAAGACGTGAAGCTTGAGTTGCGCGATATGTCAGAAACCATTGCTGTCTTAGCTGATCCACGCTTCATTATTGCTGCCCTGAGTGCGCCAGCTGGCTCACCCATTTTCCGTTGGCAAGCAGAACCACCGGCACGTCAAGAACGTGGCGTGAGCTTGATTGGTTGGCAAAATGCGATGCAAGATCCGATTGCTTCTCTGTTGCCTGGTTGTGAGTTTGAGTTGCTATTGCCAGAGGCGTATTTCACCAACTGCCGCTTGGCTGATAAACATGTGCGACCTTTGAGTATTCGTGCAGCAGTCAATTTCTTAGAAAGCACGCTGGGAATAGTGCCTGTAGGCTTATCTTGTGTAGTCGGCGCTTTTGGTGAGGAGCAGGCTGATGAGTACCGTATTTCATTTAGCGTCAAGGGTTCATCGGAAATCATGTATGGCGTGATTTGGCCCTTATATGACCGTGAAAGCGTGGCAAGCGATGCCTTAAATGATTTATCGGATGATGAGAGCCCGATTAAAAAGATTTGTGATGCTCTTCATGATGCTGGGGTGGAGGATGTATTCCGTCACGCAATGTTATTTGACCCAGAGCTTTGTGATGACTGTGGTGCGCCTCTATTTCCAGATCGCTCTGGTGAAGCAGTGCATGCTGAAATGCCAGATGATGCGCCGTCACAGCAACCTTTATTCCATTAGAGAGAAGAAAAAGCAATAAAAAAAGAAATAAAAGGGAAAAGTAAAAAGGAAAAAGTAAAAAAGGAAAAGTAAAAAGGAAAAGTAAAAAGAAATACTTAGCAAATAAAAAGCCGAGAGATCCTCGGCTTTTTATTTGATGCGATCTTAGAAATTAATTCTGTACGAATGGCTCTGCGCCAGCAAACAAATGAGGCAACTTGCCTTGTTTCATCTCTGCTGTTTGGCAGAAATCGGCAAGACGCACGCCAGCTTTGATGTTAAATAGCATGGCTTTATTGCCCAACACGACAAGGTCGTAACCAGAGTTTGTGTTTTTATAACGTAAGCTACCTGGCAATGAAGTCTGGCGATCTAAATCATGTGTTTTAGATTCCCAAGTCAGGCGAATTTTCTCGGTTGTGCCGGAAGTTTTGAACTGCTTACCCTCCTGACATGTCCAGGTAAATACTTCTTCATCAGCGCTGGCATTTGCAGCACCTAAAAGACTTATAAGTACAACGCTAATAGTGAGAAGGTTTTTCTTCATCTGTTTTTCCTTATGAGAGCAGGTGCTTAACTCCAGCTTGCTCTTCGAGTAATTCGTTTAATGTATGAGTCATACGCTCACGGGAGAAATCATCGATCTCTAAACCTTCGATCATTTTGTATTCGCCGTTTTCGCAAACTACTGGGAAGCCGTAAATGACTTCAGCAGGAATATCGTATTCGCCTTTGGAGGGGATACCCATTGTTACCCACTTGCCGTTAGTGCCGAGAACCCAATCGTGCATATGGTCAATTGCTGCGTTCGCTGCAGAAGCTGCAGAAGAGAGGCCACGCGCTTCAATGATGGCCGCACCACGCTTACCAACTGTAGGAATGAAAACATCTTTGTTCCAAGCTGCATCGTTGATGGCGTCTTTAACAGACTTACCATCAATCGTTGCAAAGCGATAGTCTGGATACATGGTTGGGCTGTGGTTACCCCAAACAACTAATTTCTCAATATCAGCAACAGGCTTGTTCAACTTGCTAGCCAATTGTGAAAGTGCACGGTTGTGATCGAGGCGCAACATTGCTGTAAAGTTTTTTGCAGGAATATCTGGAGCAGATTTCATTGCGATGTAAGCATTAGTGTTTGCTGGATTACCAACAACCAAAACTTTTACAGTCTTCTTCGCAACAGCATTTAATGCTTTGCCTTGCGCTGTGAAAATTTGCGCATTCGCGGAGAGCAAATCTTTACGCTCCATTCCAGGGCCACGTGGACGTGCTCCAACCAAGAGGGCAACGTCGATGTCTTTGAATGCAGTCATTGGATCTGAATGAGCTGTCATGCCAGCCAATAATGGGAAAGCGCAGTCTTCCAATTCCATCATCACGCCAGTCAAGGCTTTTTGTGCTTTTTCATCGGGAATTTCAAGTAATTGCAGAATTACGGGCTGATCTTTACCTAAAAGGTCGCCATTGGCGATGCGGAATAAAAGGGAATATCCGATTTGACCGGCTGCACCGGTTACGGCTACACGCATTGGGGCTTTTGCCATTACTAATAACTCCAGAAGAAGGTTAAGAGGGTTGATTAATGAAAACTTTTCTATTATCCATTTAAGTGTAGGGATTTTGGCTTTACACTATCAAAGATGTCTTATATAAGACAAGAATTACCTTGAATTTTATCTAATTGAAACATTCTGGAGTGACTTTGTCTGAAGTGAATGCGCCCATTGCCTCATTTAGCCCTCTTTATGAGCAGATTAAGGCGATGATTTTGGCTAGTTTACAGGCCTCGGAGTGGCTTCCAGGGGCAGCTATTCCCAGTGAAATGGAGCTTGCAGCCCGTTACGCTGTCAGCCAAGGCACGGTCCGCAAGGCTATCGAGGAGCTTGCTGCCCAAAACCTCCTAGTCCGTCGTCAAGGTAAGGGCACCTTTGTTGCTACCCACCAAGAGGACGATTGGCAATACCGTTTTTTACGTTTAGCCCCTGATTCTGGTGAGAAATTTCATCTGACTAGCCATTTTTTGATTTGCGAAAAGACTAAGGCAACTGCTTATGTGGCTCAACAGCTTAAATTAAAGCTAGGCGACCCCATTATTCATATCGATCGCATCCAGAGTTTTGCCGGAAAGCCTATTGTTTTTGAAGAGATTTTTTTACCAGGAGCCCGTTTTAAGGGCTTGGATCTTGAGGCACTTAATAATTGGCATGGCCCCATGTATGCATTTTATGAAGGGCAGTACGCCACTCATATGGTGCGTGCTGAAGAAAAAATTAAGGCCGTGGCTGCTGATGGGGTTTTAGCAAAACACCTGCATTTGGTGGAAGGCGCACCGCTTCTATCTGTGGAGCGTGTGGCATACACCTACGGGAATAAACCAGTAGAAATTCGTCACGCTAGATATGACACTTCAGAGCAGCATTACGAAAATAAATTGAACTAGGTAAATTGCTCAACTTATCCATTAAAACCCCTATTAAACCCCTATAAACCCTAAAAATCCCCACCAGCCCTAAGGTTTCCAATAGAATATGTTGCAACACAACAAAACCAAACAGAACCTCCACCTAAAGATAGAGATTACCCATGGTTGATTCACAGCAAAATGTAAAAAAAGATAGACCGGTTTATAAAAATATTGGTCTCGCGCAGTTGATTAAGTATCGTCTGCCTTGGGCTGGCAAGGTGTCAATTCTTCATCGTATTAGCGGGGCCGTGCTGTTTTTAATGCTACCTTTCTTGCTATACCTCTTGGATCAAAGCCTAGCTTCAGAAGTTAGTTATCAAAAGTTCCAGGCAAATACTGGTCACTTCTTAGTCAAAATGATTTGCCTTGGTTTGATTTGGTCTTTTTTGCACCATTTTTGCGCCGGAATTCGCTATCTCCTCCTGGATCTAGAGATCGGCGTTGATAAGGTTGATGCGAATCGCTCAGCGATCTTTGTATTTTTCTTAGGTCTCGCTTTGACTGCGGTCGTTGGCCTCAAATTATTCGGCTTGTACTAAGCACACCTCTTTTAAGGAAATTTCATGCCTATTTATCAAATTGGACCAAAGCGCTTAGTCGTAGGCGCTCATTACGGCCTTAAAGAGTGGATTATTCAACGCGTAACAGCAATTGTGATGGTGATTTTCACCATCGTATTGTTGGTTGACTATTGCATCACCGGTAGCGCCACTTATGAAGGTTGGGCTGCTCTGTTTAGCAACCAATTCATGAAGTTATTGACCCTATTGGCATTTATGAGTTTGTTTTATCACGCTTGGATTGGTATCCGTGACATCTGGATGGATTACATCAAGCCCGTCAGTATTCGTTTAACACTGCAGGTGTTGACCGTGTTGTATCTCGTAGCCTGTGCGGCATATGCCGTTCAAATTTTGTGGAAAGTGTAATTCAATGACTGCAATTAAAAAATCATTGCCACGCCGCCGTTTTGATGCGGTGATTATTGGGGCAGGTGGTTCTGGTATGCGTGCATCATTGCAGTTGGCTGAAGCCGGCTTGAATGTTGCTGTTTTGACTAAAGTTTTCCCAACACGTTCACATACTGTTGCTGCACAAGGTGGTATCGGTGCTTCATTGGGCAATATGAGTGAAGACAATTGGCACTATCACTTCTACGACACCATCAAAGGATCTGACTGGTTGGGTGACCAAGACGTGATTGAATTTATGTGTCGCGAAGCTCCAAAAGTGGTTTATGAGTTAGAGCACTTTGGTATGCCGTTTGACCGCAACCCAGACGGTACGATTTACCAGCGTCCATTCGGCGGCCACACTGCAAACTACGGCGAGAAGCCAGTACAACGTGCATGTGCTGCTGCTGACCGCACCGGTCATGCAATGTTGCACACTTTGTATCAACGTAATGTACGCGCTAAAACTAATTTCTTTGTTGAGTGGTTAGCTCTCGACTTAATCCGTGATGATGCTGGTGATGTTGTCGGAGTAACCGCTCTCGAAATGGAAACTGGTCAGGTTTACATCTTAGAAGCCAAGATTGTTATGTTGGCTACTGGTGGTGCAGGCCGTATTTGGGATGCATCCACAAACGCATTTATTAATACTGGTGACGGAATGGGCTTAGCTGCTCGCGCAGGTATTCCATTGGAAGATATGGAGTTTTGGCAATTCCATCCAACTGGCGTAGCTGGTGCGGGCGTATTGCTGACTGAAGGTTGCCGCGGTGAAGGCGGTATCTTGCGCAATAAAGACGGTGAGCGTTTTATGGAACGTTATGCACCAACTTATAAAGATTTGGCACCACGCGATTTCGTATCTCGTTGCATGGACCAGGAAATTAAAGAAGGGCGCGGTTGCGGTCCTAACGGTGACTATGTTGTGCTCGACTTGACTCACATTGGCGCTGAAACCATCATGAAGCGTTTGCCTTCGGTTTATGAGATTGGTGTGAACTTCGCAAACGTCGATGTAACTAAAGAGCCAATCCCAGTGGTGCCAACGATTCACTATCAGATGGGCGGTATTCCCACCAACATCAATGGTCAAGTGGTTGTGCCAGCCAATGGTATTCACAATGAGATCGTTAATGGCTTATACGCAATTGGTGAGTGTTCATGCGTTTCAGTTCACGGTGCTAATCGCTTGGGTACTAACTCATTGCTGGACCTCTTGGTATTTGGTCGCGCAGCTGGTAATCATATCGTTGGCCTGAATCTGAAGAATCGCGAATTTAAACCACTACCTGCCAATGCTGGTGAGCAAACTTTGGAGCGTATTGCAAAGTTGGATAACTCTAGTTCTGGTGAGTACGCGCAAGATGTTGCAAATGACATTCGCAAGTGCATGCAGAAATATGCAGGGGTATTCCGCAATCAAGAGTTGATGGACGAAGGTGTGCGTCAAATGGCTAAGTTGACTGAGCGTGCAAATAACTTGTGGCTTAAAGATAAATCCGAGATTTTCAATACGGCACGTATTGAGGCTTTGGAAGTGGCTAACTTGGTTGAGACTGCAAACGCTACTATGATTTCTGCGGCTGCTCGTAAAGAAAGTCGTGGTGCGCATTCGCACGATGATCATCAAGGGCGAGACGATGTAAATTGGATGAAACATACCCTTTGGTATAGCGAAGGCAATCGTTTGACCTATAAGCCAGTTGTATTAAAGCCTCTGACTGTAGAGTCCTTCCCTCCTAAAGAACGTACTTTCTAAGCGAAGAGAAATAGAACATGAGTGATACCCGTATATTCGAAATTTATCGCTACGACCCAGATGTCGATGCTGCTCCACGCATGCAACGTTATGAGTTAGAGCTCACTGGTGAGCGTATGTTATTGGACGCTTTGATTTCTTTGAAGAAGCAAGACGAATCCATTTCTTATCGTCGTTCATGCCGTGAGGGCGTGTGCGGTTCAGATGCAATGAACATTAACGGTAAAAACGGTTTGGCTTGCTTGACCAATATGTTGACTTTGCCTAAGGTCATCACATTGCGCCCACTTCCTGGTTTACCAGTAGTGCGCGATTTGATCGTCGATATGACATTGTTCTTCAAACAATATTTGTCTATCAAGCCTTACTTGGTAAATGACAATCCACCCCCTGAAAAAGAGCGTCTCCAGAGCCCTGAAGAGCGTGAAGAGTTAAATGGTCTGTATGAGTGCATCTTGTGTGCTTCATGTTCCACTTCATGCCCTTCTTTCTGGTGGAATCCTGACAAGTTCGTTGGTCCAGCTGGTTTATTGCAGGCCTATCGCTTTATTGCGGATAGCCGTGATGAAGAAACCAATCAGCGTTTGGATAACTTGGAAGATCCATACCGCTTGTTCCGTTGTCATACCATCATGAATTGCGTGGATGTATGCCCCAAGCACTTGAATCCAACGAAGGCTATTGGCAAGATCAAGGAGTTAATGGTTCGCAGGGCGGTATGACCCTCGGTAATGCAGAGTTATATCGTTTAAAGAGTGATGCTCGCAGGGGCTTGCTAGAAAACGATCTCATTCTGCAGCGTTTCTTTGAGCGCTACGGCACTCACTTAAGCGTAGAGGATGGAAAAGTTTTAAGTCAGTTATTAGCCTTAGATGACAATGACTTGATGGATTTATTGATAGGTCGTAGAGATTTTGTGGCTAGTCTGGAGAAGGAGATGCAAACAGACTCCTTCAAGATGGTTTTGCAAAGGCTGAGAGAGAAGTAATTCAGCATTTGGTTGCAGTAGCGGTAGCGGTATAGACGCATGATTGAATAGTGTATTAATCATAAATTTGAATGACTAAGGATTAGAAATGATTGAATCGGACATCAAGGCAAAACTCTCGTTTTCGGATGGCACACCAGATATTGATCTGCCAATTTACAAAGGGACTGTGGGTCCTGATGTCATTGACATTCGTAAGCTCTATGGTCAGACCGGTAAGTTCACTTACGATTCAGGTTTTCTATCTACTGCGTCATGTAATAGCAAAATCACCTATATTGATGGCGATAAGGGTGAGTTGCTCTACCGTGGTTACCCAATTGAAGATTTGGCAGGGAACTGCGACTTCTTAGAAGTTTGCTACCTTTTGATCAATGGTAATCTACCAAACGCTACTGAGAAGAAAGCATTTGATGAAATGGTGATTCATCACACTATGGTTCACGAGCAAATGCAATTCTTCTTGCGCGGTTTCCGTCGTGATGCACATCCCATGTCAGTATTAACTGGTTTGGTTGGGGCTATGGCAGCTTTCTACCATGATGAAATTGACTATAGCGATGCAAAGGCGCGTGAAATAGCGCAGATTCGTTTGATTGCCAAGATGCCAACTTTGGTTGCCATGTCTTATAAGTATTCAATTGGGCAACCATTTATCTATCCGGATAACTCATTGTCATACACTGCAAACTTCATGCGTATGATGTTTGCAACACCATGTGAAGAGTACAAAGTAAATCCAGTATTGGTACGTGCCTTGGATCGTATCTTTATCTTGCATGCAGACCATGAGCAAAATGCGTCTACATCCACTGTGCGTTTGTGCGGCTCTTCTGGTACGAATCCATTTGCTGCTATCTCTGCCGGTATTGCTTGCCTCTGGGGCCCAGCGCACGGTGGTGCAAACGAAGCCTGTTTACAGATGTTGAACGAGATTCAGGCTCAAGGTGGTGTAGATAAGATTCATGAATTCATCGCACAAGTAAAAGACAAGAATTCTAGTGTTCGTTTGATGGGCTTTGGCCACCGCGTCTACAAAAACTTTGACCCACGCGCTAAATTAATGCGTGAGACTTGCTATGAAGTATTGAATGAGCTTGGCTTGCAAGACGATCCATTGTTTAAGCTTGCAATGACTCTCGAGAAGATTGCTTTGGAAGATGACTACTTTGTTAGTCGTAAGCTCTATCCAAACGTAGACTTTTACTCTGGTATCGTTCAACGCGCACTCGGTATCCCAACAGAAATGTTTACTTGTGTTTTTGCTTTGGCAAGAACAGTGGGTTGGATTGCTCAATGGGAAGAAATGATTACTGATTCAGAGTACAAGATTGGTCGTCCGCGTCAGTTGTACGTGGGCGAAACAAGCCGCAAGGTTCCAAACATCACAGTTCGTAAATAAGGTAATTAAGGCCTCTCATGTCTCGTACGCTTTATGACAAATTGTGGGATGACCACGTTGTTTACTCCGAAGAGGATGGTACAGCCACGATTTATATCGATCGTCAATTGCTGCATGAGGTAACCAGTCCTCAAGCATTTGAAGGTTTGAATTTGGCTGGCCGTCCAGTTTGGCGCGTTTCTGCCAACTTGGCGGTATCTGATCACAACGTCCCTACGACTGATCGATCTGAAGGGATTACTGATCCCATCTCTAAGTTGCAAGTGGATACTTTGGATCAAAACTGCGATGCCTTCGGTATTACCCAATACAAAATGAACGATACCCGTCAAGGGATTGTTCATGTTATCGGACCAGAGCAGGGCGCAACCTTGCCTGGCATGACTGTGGTTTGCGGCGATTCTCATACAAGCACCCATGGCGCTTTTGGTGCTCTGGCATTTGGTATTGGTACTTCTGAAGTCGAGCATGTGCTTGCAACCCAAACCTTGCTCATGAAAAAGAGCAAAAACATGTTGGTGCGGGTAGACGGACGTTTACAGCCAGGGTCTACTGCTAAAGATATCGTGCTAGCCGTGATTGGCAAGATTGGCACTGCAGGCGGCACTGGTTACACCATTGAATTTGCTGGCGAAGCCATTCGTGATCTTTCGATGGAAGGTCGTATGACCATTTGTAATATGGCAATTGAAGCTGGTGCACGCTCGGGTTTGGTTGCTGTAGATGAAACGACAATTGAATATATTCAAGGTCGTCCTTATTCCCCAAAGGGGCATGTGATGTTGCAAGCCATGCAATATTGGAGAACCTTGCATTCTGATGCTGATGCGAAGTTTGATGCTGTAATCGAATTGCGTGCAGAAGAAATTGCTCCACAAGTGACTTGGGGAACTTCGCCTGAGATGGTGCTTGCGATTAGTGAACGAGTTCCTGATCCAGAAAAAGAACGAGATCCAAACAAGCGCTCAGCCATGGAGCGTGCCTTGGATTATATGAACCTCACTCCAAATACGCCTTTGAGTAGTATTTCTGTAGACAAGGTATTTATCGGCTCATGCACTAATAGCCGTATTGAAGATATGCGCGCGGCTGCCAAGGTAGTTGATCGTTTAGGCAAGAAGGTTGCTGCTAATGTGAAATTGGCATTAGTTGTGCCTGGCTCAGGTTTGGTAAAAGCCCAAGCCGAGCGCGAGGGTTTAGATCGTATTTTTAAGGCTGCTGGCTTCGAGTGGCGCGAGCCTGGTTGCTCCATGTGCTTGGCGATGAATGCTGATCGTCTCGAACCTGGAGAGCGTTGCGCTTCAACATCTAATCGTAACTTTGAAGGTCGTCAAGGTAATGGTGGTCGCACTCATTTGGTAAGCCCAGCAATGGCAGCTGCTGCTGCAATTGAGGGCCACTTTGTTGACATTCGTAAGATTTCATAAAGGTAATTCAGAATGAAGTTTTCAGCACTCTCTTTAATTTCCAGATTGGCTATTGTTGGTTTTGCGGGACTCATTATTTCTGCATGCTCTAGCACGATGGAAGGTGTTGGCAAAGATTTGCAGAACATGGGAACCTCCATGGGAGGATCGGGTACGAGCTCGACACAACAAAACAATCAATCGCAAACCAAGGGTAAGGATGTAGTTATTACCCCTGTGAAGTAAATACATCAGAGCAAATAGAGTAAAACGAATCATGGAAAAATTTACGGTATACAAAGGTTTAGTCGCCCCGCTTAATCGCGAGAATGTGGATACCGATGCCATTATTCCGAAACAGTTTCTGAAATCTATTAAGAAGACTGGCTTCGGTCAAAACTTATTTGACGAATGGCGATACCTTGACCATGGCGAGCCTGGTCAAGATTGCAGTAAGCGCCCTATCAATCCAGACTTTGTCCTAAACCAACCACGCTATAAGGGCGCTGGTATTTTGCTAGCCCGTAAAAACTTTGGTTGCGGCAGTTCTCGTGAACATGCTCCTTGGGCTTTGGATCAATTCGGCTTTAGAGCGGTGATTGCCCCTAGCTTTGCGGATATCTTCTATAACAACTGCTTCAAAAACGGAGTTTTACCCATTGTTTTGACAGAAATGCAGGTGGATCATCTTTTTAACGAAACCCAAGCATTTAATGGTTATCAGCTCACCATCGATCTCGAAGCTCAGCAGGTGGTTGCCCCTGATGGCACTGCCTACAGCTTCGAAGTAGCTCCTTTTAGAAAATATTGCCTGTTCAATGGCTTAGACGATATTGGCTTAACTCTGCAACATGCAGATAAAATTAAGGCTTATGAAGCTGAGCGCATCCTCAAGATGCCTTGGCTAGCGACACAATTGCCGTAATTTCGTTGATTTAAAGGCCTTTCATGAAAATTGCAGTTCTACCGGGCGATGGTATCGGCCCGGAAATCGTTGCTCAAGCCGTTCGAGTGCTCCA
>Ga0209188_1000853_pt1 | contig 27064 bp, 21 predicted proteins | sample C_130625_EF_Meta_FD_187307 | JGI IMG/M metagenome (GOLD analysis project Ga0209188, IMG submission 187307) | Freshwater microbial communities from Lake Croche, Canada to study carbon cycling - C_130625_EF_MetaG (SPAdes) (version 2) | ecosystem: Environmental > Aquatic > Freshwater > Lake... | reverse complement strand
GCCTTTTGCGAAGATTGTTAAAGACCAATCTGGATTGCCAACAATGACTGTTGGCTTAATTACTGACCCATACGAAGCCGAAGCAATCTTGCAAGATGGTGATGCAGATCTCATTGCTATGGCTCGAGCTTTTCTCTATAAACCTCGTTGGGGATGGGAAGCGGCCGCTGCTTTAAGCGCCACGGTGACTGCCAATGAGCGTTATTGGCGTTGTTTACCCAGAGAAGCACAAGCCGTATTTGGGAGCGTTAAAATAGGGCAAAGATAAGTAGGAAATTAAATAGGCATATCAGGAGATAAGTGTGAAAAATTTACGAACAGCTTATAAATTAGTCGGCGCTATTAGCTTTGCTTTCACAGCGCAGCTAGCACTAGCGCAAGCTTTTCCAGATAGAACCATTACTTTAGTGGTGCCTAATCCTCCAGGAGGTTTAGTAGATACTTCTGCGCGCTTGTTAAGCGAACCGCTGACACGTGTCATTGGTCAAACAGTTGTCGTTGACAACAAACCAGGCGCAAGCGGAAATATTGCTTACCAATATGTAGCAAATGCAAAGCCAGATGGATATACATTGTTGATTTCCTATTCTGGCTATCACGTAGGTAATCCAGCCCTAATGGAGAAGCTTTCGTGGGATCCTATTAAAGATTTTTCTCCAATTGCTTTATTGACAGTTTCTACCAACGTGATTGCAGTTCATCCTTCAGTACCGGTCAATAACTTAAAAGAATTCATTGCCTACGCAAAAGCAAATCCTGGAAAGCTGAACTATGCTTCACAGGGCAATGGCTCCATCTCTCATATTGGTACTGAAATGTTTAAGCAAACAACTGGTGTTGATATGGTCCACGTCCCCTATAAGGGATCAGGCGCAGCGATTCAGGATGTTCTTGCTGGCCAAGTTCAGGTCTTTATCAGCACTCCTCCATCATTGATGCAGCACGTCCAAAGTGGAAAACTAAAGGGATTAGCAGTTACTGGTAGGGATCGTCACCCAGGGATGCCTAATGTTCCGACCACTGCTGAGGCTGGTTTGCCTTCCTTCCAGCTAGAGTCATGGGTAGGTTTGTTTGCGCCCGCAAAAACACCAGCACCAATTGTTGCCAAGCTGACAGAATCAGTTAAAAAGAGTTTGGCATTGCCAGAAGTGAAAGAGCGTGCGGATGCTGCCGGCGTAGAGTTACGTTATTTAAATCCCGCTGCAACCGAAGCCTTGGTCAAGAAAGAGCTTCCATACTGGAATAAGGCAATCAAGTCTGCCAATATCACGCTCGATTGAAGATTAAGCCTGATCTCGCAAAACGGGATCAGGTAGGGCTAGCGCAAAAGCCCGAGCAGCACTCAATAAAAAACGATCCTTGCCTGGTCCCGCAATGAGCTGTACTCCAACTGGAAGACCATTGGGGCCGCTAGCAACATTGATATTAATGCTCGGCAGACCTAACATGCTCCAGTCCCTGCAAAAAATTGGATCGCCAGTGCCATCTTTGATGAGGGGAGCTTCTCCGATAGCACAAGGTGCAATCAAGATATCAATCTCATTACTCAATAGGTCGGCAACAGAGGCCTTGGCCCGCTCAACCATGAGTAAGTCTTTGGAATATTGCTTATAAGTAATTTGTGCGCCATCACTTAGCATCTTGCTAACTAAGGGACTAATTTTTTTAGCAAAGTGGACGCGTTCAAAGAGCAAGCTACGCGACATTTCAGCAAGCATGATATTGGTTTGCGCTTGAGTTAGACCATTGCATGCCTTTGCTAGCTTGATATCACCAACCACTCCCTTGCTGATGGTCTCTGCAGCATGCCTTGCAACCGCTAGTGCAGTTGCAGTTTCTTTATGTGCAAAAGACCAATTAGCAGTTTTACAGACACCAATGCGTGGCTTGTTATGCAAGTCTTCTACCATTGCCAAGGCATGATCACCACTCATTGCTGCAACGCCAAGCGCAACATCTTCAACACTCCTGCCAAAGCAACCTAAGGTGTCGAGTGAAAGAGATAGGCTCTTGACGCCGGCAATACTAATTTTTCCGATGCTAGGCTTAAAACCAACAACACCGCAAAAGGATGCCGGGCGAATAATAGAACCTGCAGTTTGACTACCGGTTGCAAGTGGAACCATGAAGTCAGCAACAGCTGCAGCAGAGCCACTCGAAGATCCACCAGGAGTATGTTTGCTGTTATGGGGGTTAGTGGTAACTCCAGGTTGAAATGTAGCAAATTCTGTAGTGACTGTTTTACCTAAAATAATTCCACCAGCTTGGCGCATGAGTGCTATCGAGACAGCGTCTGCACTGGGGTAGTGGTCAGCATAAATCGGAGATCCATACGCAGTGGGCAAGTCATAGGTGTCATATAAATCTTTAACCCCAATGGGGATGCCATGTAATAAACCTTGAGTGGCACCCTTATCGAGTGCTTTAGCTCGAGACAAGGCATTTTCTTTGCCAAGGCTGACCCAAGCTTTCACGATGCTTTCTCTTTGACCGATGCGGTCTAGACACGAGAGGAGCAAATCCGTGGCTTTGATTTCACGTCTTGCTAAGGCTTTTGCTGCTTGAGATGCACTAAGGCTTTCCAGATCTTTCATATCCCTATTCTACGATTGGTGGCGTATGATCGCATTTTAGCGTTTTAATTCATCAGATAATTTGTAAAAGTAAGCTTAACAATGAAGCAACATTCAGTTCGAGAAACCTGGTTAGAGGATGCCGTCAAACACCTAGAGCCAGTATTTTCCAAGGCAGGGTATGCGATCCCACCAGTCAAAGTTTCCTGTGGTTTTCCAGCCTCTAGCAGCCCTAGAACCACCTTAGGCCAATGCTGGCCAAGAGAACGTTCTGGTGGGGGCGTAAATGAGATCTTTATATCTCCCAAGATCGATGATCCAGTGCAGTTGCTAGATACTCTGGTGCATGAGCTTTGTCATGCTGTAGATGACTGCTTTAGTGGCCATGGAGAGGACTTTAAGGGCATTGCGCAGACAGTAGGCCTAGAAGGTCCTGCAAGAATGGCTCATGCCACAGAAGAGCTGACTGTACGCCTGATGATGATTAGTCAAGAACTCGGCCCATATCCCCATCATGCCATCAATTTTCCACCCCCACGACCTAGCAATGCAAGCAGAAGCAAAGCCAAATGTGGGCAGTGTGGCTACGAGGTTACATTGCTCAAAAAATGGGCAAGTTATGGTGCCCCCATTTGCCCGAAGGATAATATTCGTATGCAAGAGGACACCCCTGAAACGATCGAGAACACCACAGAGTACGATAGTGACTCTGTTTCCAAGGGTGCCAAGAAAGCTCCAGACGAAATCCGCCGAGCAATTAGCTAGTTTTAAAGCCATATCTTTTAACAAACTAAATAACAAATCTAATTTTTAAGACCATCATGAACGCTAAAAAAATCTTTAAGAACCCAAAAATTGCCGTCATTCCTGGAGATGGTATTGGTAAAGAAGTGATACCTGAAGGCGTGCGCGCTTTAGAAGCTGCTAATCGGAAATTTGGTATTGGTATGCAATTTGACTATTTTGATTTTGCAAGTTGTGACTACTATCTCAAGCACGGCAAAATGATGCCAGACGATTGGTTTGATACCTTAATGAAATACGACGCTATCTTTTTTGGTGCCGTAGGTATGCCAGATATTCTCCCTGACCACGTTTCTTTATGGGGCAGCTTGATTCAGTTCCGTCGCGGTTTTGATCAATACGTAAACCTACGTCCAGTAAGATTGCTACCCGGTATCCCATGTCCTTTGGCCAATCGTAAACCAGGTGATATCGACTTCTTTGTGGTTCGTGAAAATACTGAAGGTGAGTATTCTAGCGTAGGCGGCAAGATGTTTCCTGATACTGACCGTGAGTTTGTCATTCAAGAGTCTGTGTTTACGAGGCAGGGCGTTGACCGCATTTTGCAATACGCCTATGACTTAGCTCAGAGTCGACCTAAGAAGCACCTTACTTCCGCAACTAAATCTAATGGTATTGCCATTACCATGCCTTATTGGGATGAACGTGTAGAAGCAATGTCTAAGAAATTTGCTGATGTGCGCACAGATAAATATCACATTGATATTTTGTCAGCTCACTTTGTGATGAATCCAGATCGCTTTGATGTAGTTGTAGCAAGTAATTTATTCGGCGATATCCTGTCTGATTTGGGTCCTGCGTGTACTGGAACGATTGCAGTAGCTCCCTCAGGAAGCATTAATCCAGAAGGAAAGTTTCCATCACTTTTTGAACCAGTGCATGGTTCTGCACCAGATATCTTCGGCAAAATGATTGCTAATCCTATTGGGCAAATTTGGAGTGGTGCAATGATGTTGGATCACCTAGGGTATCCAGAGGCTGGCAAAGCGATCTTCGATGCAATTGAAAAGGTACTGATCGCAGGTCCTGGACATGCACCATTGACCCCTGATGTTGGCGGGACAGCTAAAACTGATGATTTGGGTAAGGCGATTGCAGCAGTAATCTAAACTAAGTACTAAGAAGCAGCATTCAAAGGACTCCATACGGGGTCCTTTTTACTTGCCTTAGCAATGTCAGACAAAATCTTTTCGTGTTGAGTAAGATCCTCATCATTTGCCATCATCACTTTTAATTCAGTCGGCAATGCTTTGGCATGACCCGTGGCATCTGCGCCAACCGTATAATCGATCAAATCAATCGAAAGGTCTTCTTGGCCTCTAGTCATCGCTACATAGACTTCAGCTAAAAGCTGAGCATCTAATAGCGCTCCGTGTAAGGTACGGTGTTGATTGCCAATGGAAAAACGTTCGCACAGGGCGTCTAATGAGTTGCGCTTACCAGGAAACATTTGGCGCGCATCTAGCAAAGTATCGGTAATCTTAGAGGCAAGATTTCTAAAAGGGGGGCGCTTGAGGAGAGCGAATTCATTATCTAAAAAGCCTAAGTCAAAGGCTGCGTTATGGATGACGATTTCTGCGCCATCAACAAACTCGATCAGCTGCTCAACAATATTCCCAAAGACGGGTTTATCAGATAGAAACTCTCGAGATAGGCCGTGAACCGCGTAAGCACCAGCATCAATATCGCGCTCAGGATTGACATAGTAATGAAAGGTTCGATCAGTTAAGCGACGACCTACCATTTCAACGCAACCAATTTCGATGATGCGATCACCAGTAGCTGGGTTTAGTCCAGTTGTTTCGGTATCGAGAATGACTTGACGCATTAGGTTCCCTCTAGCACTGATGGAGGGATTTGCATTGGTCCATTACCTGCATATTTATCTAAGTAAAGATAAATCACTGGCGTAATGATCAAAGTGACAAACTGAGAGAAGATGAGGCCGCCAGCAACGCTAATACCAAGTGGTTGACGTAACTCAGCTCCAGCACCTATGCCAAGAGCAATGGGTAATGCGCCCATCAAAGCAGCAATCGTAGTCATCATGATGGGGCGAAAGCGCAAGATACAGGCCTCACGAATCGCTTTTTCGGGCGTCAAACCTTGATTACGCTGTGCATCCAATGCAAAGTCAATCATCAAAATCGCATTTTTCTTCACAATACCAATGAGCAGCAAGATACCAATCGAAGCAACAACGGTTAGTTCAAATCCAAAAATACGCAAGGACAAAATTGCACCAATCGCTGCAGAGGGCAGGCCAGCCAAAATGGTGAGGGGATGAATATAGCTTTCATACAGTACGCCAAGCAAGATATAAATAACCCCCAGCGCGGCCAGTAGTAAAATGATTTGACCCGATTGATTGTCCTTAAATACGGCTGCATCGCCACCATAACTCGTGATGATGGAAGGTGGTAAATCAACCGCCTTAACAAAGCCATCTATTGCCTTAGTTGCATCCCCTAAGAAAACATCTGGAGCAAGGTTAAAAGAAATCGTTACCGCAGGAATCTGACCCTGGTGGTTGACTGCAGTGGGGCCCACTGTTCTGACAAAGCTCGCTAGACTGGATAGCGGAATCAATTTATCTGTCGCTCTACCCCGAACAAAGACCTTGTTCAAGTCTGTTTCAAATTGACGATCATTCTCTGCTGTTTCCAAAATAACGTAATAGGTATTGACGGGTGTATAGATGGTAGATACCTGCCTCTCACCAAAGGAAGAGTAGAGAGCAGTACGGATATCGGCGATGGATACTCCCGCACTTGCAGCCTTTTCTCGATCAATTTCAATTTTGACGTTCAAACCTTTTAATTGCGAGTCACTAGTGACATCCTTAAAAATGGGATCAGCGCGCATTTTTTGTAACAATTTCTCAGCCCATTCGTTGACGCCCTCAAAGCCAACACTTTGAAGGGTAAATTGATAACGGCTTTTACTGCTTCGACCACCTAGTTGTAAATTTTGTACCGGGCTCATGTAGACCTGAATACCAGGAATTTCTTTGAACTTGTTCCTAAGCCCCTCCATGACCTTGCTCATTTTTTGGCGCTCATCCTTGGGTTTCAGAATGATAAAGAATCTTCCGGTATTGCGACCTGAACTTTGGCCGCCGCCAAGAATAGAGATTGAGGTTGCAACATTGGGGTCACTATCCACAATTTTCGCAGCTTGGTCTTGCAAAGCCATCATCGCACTAAAGGAAGTATCTTCTGATGCTTCAACAGTGACACGTAACTGGCCAATATCTTCTTCTGGGAAAAACCCTTTTGGACTATAGACAAAAAGCGCGATGGTAATCACAAAGCTTGCAATTGCTCCAAGCAGGACTTTTCTTCTATTTACTAAGGCTAAATCGAGATAGTGAATATACTTTTCCAGAGCCCATTCATAGATGCGGTCAAACTGCTTTGTAATTTGATATTCTTTTTGATGAATACCTGGTTTAGGTAAAAAGCGGCTGCACAACATAGGTACTACAGTCAATGACACAACAGCAGACACTAATATTGACAGTGTTACAACAACTGCAAATTCTCTAAAGAGAAGACCAATTGGACCTGCCATAAAAAATAAAGGAATAAAAACCGCAACCAAAGACAATGAGATTGAGATGATCGTAAAGCCAACCTCTTTGCTGCCTTTTAGCGCAGCTTTTAAAGGGTCCATTCCCTCTTCAACGTAACGCATGATGTTTTCGAGTACGACGATTGCATCATCTACGACTAAACCAACGGCTAAGGTGATGCCCAGCAAGGAAATATTATTGAGGCTGTAACCTAAAAAGTAAAAAACAAAGAATGCGCCTATCAGAGAAATTGGTAGACTAATCGACGGGATAATGGTGGCGGATAGATGCTTTAGGAATAGGAAGATAACCAGGACAACAAGAGCAATTGTCAGAAGCAGGGTTATATTGACATCATGAATCGACTCAATAATCGAAAGCGAGCGGTCATTAATCAGTGTTAACTGAATAGAGTCTGGCATTTGCGCTTTTAGAGCAGGCAACAGTTTTTTAATTGAGTCTACAACCTCTACGGTATTAGCATTTGGTTGGCGCAATACTGCAATCGCGATTGAACGTTCCCCATTTGCCGAAGCAAAGGTCTTGACATCCTCGAAACTCTCTTGCACGTCAGCCACATCTTTAAGATAAACCGGATACCCATTGCGCTGAGCAACGATCAGGTTCCCAAATTCTTCAGCTGACACTAGTTGTGGATTAGCATAGATGGTGATCAGTTGGCGAGGGCCATCAAGGGTTCCAACTGGGCTATTGGTATTAGCTTTGTTGATGGCAGCCGCTACCTCATCCATGGTGATATTGCGATTACCTAAGGCATCTGGCTTAACACTTACTCGAACTGCATATCGTTTTGCTCCATAAACGACAACTTGTGACACTCCAGTGATAGTAGATAAGTTTGGAGACATCAGATTCTCTGCATAAGCATTCATTTCAGAAAGACTGATTGAAGGAGAACTCATGCGCACAATTAATACGGGGGTATCGGCAGGATTAATTTTTCGATACGAAGGGGGTACCGTCATTTCAATTGGTAAACGCCGCTGCGCCCGCAACAGGGCAGCCTGTACATCTACCGCAGCTTTATCAATATCACGGTCGCTAGTAAATTCAAGCGTAACGCTCGTTGAACCAAGTGAGTTGGTAGAGCTAATCACCTTGATGCCATCAATTGTTGAAAATTCTTTTTCAAGTGGCAGAGCAACGGCCGAAGCCATGATTTCAGGTGATGCGCCAGGTAAGCTAGCCGACACAGAGATAACTGGTGTGTTGAAGCTTGGAAGGGCGGCTACTGGAATCTTAAAATACGCAACACTCCCAGCAATGACAGTCGCAATGGACAGCAATACCGTCATTACGGGGCGTCTAATGCATAGCTCAGAAAGCGTCATTTTGGTTCAGTAGAAGTGGTTTTATCAGCAGGGGGCTGCTCTGATTTGGAGGGTTTTGCTTCGCGCACTTTGCTACCAGTACGTAAATTCTGCTTACCTTCAACCACAATGCGATCACCAGCACTAATCCCTGTAACAACTGAGCTTCCTAGGTATTCATAGCTCACTTTTACTGGTTTTGCAGTTACCTTATCTTCCTTATCTACAACATAGACTAGGCGCCCAGCGGGGCCAATCACGACTGCCTGACTAGGAACAGCAAGAACATCCTTCAGGGTGTTGGCATATAACAAAACGCGTGCAAATTGTCCAGGGAGCACTTCTAACTTATCGTTAGGAATTTGTGCCTTAACGCGAACTGACGCAATTAAGGGGTCTACTTGATTATCGACGACCAACACTTGACCTTCATAGTTATTTTTGCCGGTATTGCCAATAGACACTTTGACTTTTAAGGGTGAATCAACTGTCCTATTTTCAAGGATGATAGGAATATCCTTTTCAGGGATCACAAATTGCACATTGATTGGATTGAGTTGAGTAATAGTGACCATAGAGCCAACACTCGAAGTTGCTGAGGAGCTAGTAGCAGTTGTGACCACATTACTTGCTTGCACCAGTGAGCCGGGAAAAACATTAATGATTCCTGCTCTTCCATTAATTGGCGAGCGAATAGAGTCAAAAGATAGCAGTACCTCAGCAGAGCGTGCAGCGGCTTGCGCAGACTTGGCATTAGCAAGGGAAGTCTCTAAGCCGGCCTTTGATATGAAGTTTTTTTCTACCAATTCCTTGGCGCGTAAATACTGTTTCTGAGCATCGTCAGCCAAAGCCTTGAGTTTTTCATAATTGGCTTTGTCATTGCGATCATCTAGTGTGAAAAGAAGCTGCCCTTCTTTAACTTCCTCACCATCCTTAATATGAATTTTACTAACAGTGTTTGTCACCATCGGCCGGATGTCTACAATGCTATTAGAAACAGTCGTTCCGGTAGCTTCAATAATGAGAGGGATATCTTTTTTCTCTACAACTACACTAGTAATGACTTGAGGGCCCCCAGTTTTTTTCCCTGCAGGGAAAAAATAATCGTAGGCTTTCGATCCTGCATATAAAACGATTAAGACAAGAAGAATGCGCCATCTATAGCGAACCACAAAGGTTTTTGTTTTAGCGTAATCCATTTGCTTTATTTGATGAATGAAGCCATCAAGCTGCGGAGAATATTTTTTCCACAGCGCACAAAGACCAGTTTTACCCGCATCTTTTAGTTGCCCAAGTTTGATAACTAATTTATCGAGAGAAGATTCGATTTTTGACACAGTCTCGTTTTTCTAGGTTTTATTTGGTTTAAATGCGGTTTTGGGGCTTTTTAACCCTCGGACATTCTCTCATAAGACCGCAAAAAAGGTGCTTTGGGGACTTAGCTTAGGAACTACTTAAGAACTCCTCAACACCCTTATTAGCTAGCTCATCAGCCAACTCATTGCCAGGATGACCGTTATGACCTTTGACCCAGTGCCACGAGATATCGTGATTAGGTAATAGGGCGTCCAACTCTTGCCATAAATCCACGTTTTTAACGGGATCCTTGCTAGCAGTTCTCCAGCTACGCTTTTTCCAGCCCTCTAACCATTCCGTTACCCCTTTTTGGACGTATTGAGAGTCAGTCCAAAGCTCGACACTACTTCTTTGCTTGAGGGCCCGCAGGGCAAAAATCACTGCGCTAATTTCCATGCGGTTATTCGTAGTGAGTTTCTCGCCACCATGAATATGTTTTTCATGGCCACCAGAGCGTAAAACAGCTCCCCATCCGCCTGGGCCAGGATTACCTTTACAGGCACCATCGGTATAGATAACGATATGAGGTATGAGCGGGTTTTTTTTAGTGTTTGACATTACTCTAATTTACTGTGTCTTCAACTTTTTTGAGTTGATTGCGTTCTGCCGCTGGAGTAAGTTGCTGTATTGCCGGAATACGCGCTGGTACAACTTGTCCAATGAGGCGCATACCTTTATGCCTTTTGATAGCTGAAACTAAGAACACTGCGCCAAAAATGGGCCACCAGCGATTTCCCATGGACTCCAAAAAGTCCATGCGTCCCATGGAGCCTTGACCTTGAAGGGGGAATTTGTAACAACCGAAATGCCCACGATCCAAAGAGAAATTGAGCAATTGCAACCAATCCTTTACCCGAATTAAGCTGATGAATTGGCCATCACGGGGTAAGTAGGGATTACCGATAAGTCTACTAAGATACTGACGAGCACCCCAAAGACTTGCAGGATTAAATCCCGAAATAATGAGTCTACCTTCAGGACGAAGCACGCGATCTACTTCACGCAATATTTGATGAGGATCGGCGGCAAATTCTAGTAAGTGGGGTAGTACCACTAGATCCAAACTTTCATTTGCAAATGGCAATTCTGAATAATTACCTTCGATCAAGTGCCAATGAAAACGAGAGGCATATTCAAGGCTATCATTTGAGTGCATATAAAGCGCCTGTAAAGGCATGCGATTTTCTTTTAGGGTATTCATTTGGGGTAAGCCAAATTGCACTGCATGAAAACCGAATACATCTGAGACGATTTCATCAAAGCATTTTTGCTCCCAACCTAGAACATATCGTCCTGGGGGCGATTGGAGCCATTTTTCCCATGAACTCCATGGGGGTGCAGGTATCTGAGAGGGGATGGGTGGGGTTGGTATCATCAGTCTATGGATAAGAATACTTTATTGCAAGTTTGGCCTATTCCGGCTTTTGATGACAACTATCTATGGTGTATCCATGACGGGAAGTCAGCTTTAGTGGTCGATCCCGGTGATTCTGGCCCTGTAGAAGACTATCTTTTGCAAAATAAGCTCACACTCAAAGGAATATTGGTTACCCACCACCATGCTGACCATACTGGTGGGATTTTGAATCTACTGCAAAGATTTGGTTCAGATTTGCCTGTTTATGGTCCGGCGGGCACGAATATCCCAGGCAGAACTGTTACTGTCAAAGAGGATGATAAGGTCGAAATTACCTCACCACGCATTAGCTTGAAAGTCTTTGAGGCGCCTGGGCATACCCTGAGTCACATTGCCTATTTTGCAAACACGCAGACTAATGTAGTTGACCCCATGCTCTTTTGTGGCGATACCTTATTTGCATCAGGATGCGGCCGTTTATTTGAAGGCACACCAACTCAAATGACTCAGTCTTTAGCAAAGTTCGCGGCCTTACCTAAAAATACCTTGGTGTACTGTACTCATGAATACACCTTATCAAATATTCGTTTTGCATTAGCGGTTGAGCCTGATAATCAGAATCTGATTTCTTGGGCAAAAAAAGCGCAAGCCTTAAGATCGCAACATCTTCCAACACTGCCAACCACGATTGGGCAAGAGCTTCAAGTCAACCCCTTTATGCGCAGCGACCAGCCTGAGGTGATTGCAAAGGCCAAAGAAATCTCTAGTCAAACAGACTTACCAACGCCTGCACATGTCTTAGCGGTGATCCGAGCTTGGAAAGATCGCTTCTAATGCGCTTGTTTTATGCAGTAACTATGCTTGCTGTTTTTCTGACAGGTTGTGCCAGCACGGGCGATTGGTCTTCTGATACGCCTACCAAGGCTAATCCAAAGTCATCAAAAGCCCCCCGTGTGAATCTTGCCAATCAATCGGTTAGTAAGATCTATGCACCTTCTGACAATTTATGGATTCGGATTCGTGACGGCTTTCAAATGGAGCCTATGAATACCCCCATAGAGATTGAGCAAGTGCGCTGGCTTAGCGCAAGGCCAGATTATGTCAATCGTTCGATGACTAGGTCATCCAGGTATATGTTCTACATAGTGCAAGAAGTCAATGCTCGCAATATGCCCACTGAGATTGCATTGCTGCCGTTTGTCGAAAGTGCTTTTGTAACCCATGCAAAATCCAGTGCTAAAGCTGTTGGTTTGTGGCAATTCATGCCAGCTACCGGCAAAGATTTCCGTTTGACGCAAAATGTTTTTAGGGATGAGAGGCGTGACGTATTGCAATCAACAGATGCCGCATTAGATTATCTACAACGTTTATATAATCAGTTCGGTAGTTGGGAGCTTGCCTTGGCAGCTTATAACTGGGGTGCTGGCAATATCTCCAAAGCACAAAAGCGCAATTTAGCGGCAGGCTTGCCCACCGATTACCAAAGTTTGACTATGCCTAGGGAGACGCGTAACTACGTGCCAAAACTCATGGCTTATCGGCAAATTGTTTTGGATCCACAGGCTTATGGGATTCTTTTGCCAGAACTGGAAAATCATCCTTACTTTGTCGCATTAGATATTGATAGTGATATCGATGTAGCTATAGTAATCAAGTTAGCGGAAATACCTGCTGATGAATTTCAAAGCCTGAATCCATCCTTTAATAAGCCGGTGATATTAAGTAACGCGAATCAACAAATTTTATTGCCTTTTGCTCATGCTGAGATATTTCAGGCAAATTTAAAGGCTTACACAAAACCTTTGTCTTCTTGGACTGCGGTTCAGGTGAGCAAAACAGAGAGCGTAGATCAGGCAGCCAAAAATCTTGGCGTTGAAGCGGAAACTTTGAGAAGTGTGAACAATATTCCAAGGGGTATGCGTATTAAAGCGGGCTCCACTGTTTTAATTCCGAAAACGAGTCAACGCCCTGGTGACGTTTCTACGGCGATGGCAGAAAATGCCAGTTTAAGTTTGGAAAAGCCAATTCCAGCAGCGCCAAAATGTGCAAAGACGGCAAAAGGGAGTAAGGCTGCAAAATGCCAAATCCCAAAACCAAGCACAGGAACCGAAAAATCTGCCTCTAAGGGCAATTCTTCCAAAAATAATGCTGCATCTCAGCATAAGTCCGCATCGACAGGACTTGCAAAATCTGCGAAAAATGGTAGTTCAGCTTCCCCAACTACTAAAGGGGGGGCTAGTAGTCAGAAACTTCAGTAACTTTTGAGATTAGGTTGACCATGTCCTATAAAGCACACCATGAACGCTCGATTAAAGACCCAGATGGATTTTGGGGTGAGCAAGCAAAGTTAATACACTGGGAAAAGCCATTCGATAAAGTCCTGAACTATGACAACCCACCATTTGCTAAATGGTTTGAGGGAGGTCTTACTAATCTTTGCTACAACGCTGTTGACCGTCATTTTAAAGAGCATCCCGATCAAATCGCACTAGTGTCGGTATCAACAGAAACAAACCAAGAAAAAGCCTATTCATTCAAAGAGCTCTACGAGGAAGTGAATCGTATGGCAGCAATCTATAAAGCCAATGGTATCGAAAAAGGCGATCGCGTCCTAATTTATATGCCTATGATTGCTGAGGCCAGTTTTGCAATGCTAGCTTGTGCACGTATTGGTGCAATTCACTCGGTAGTGTTTGGCGGCTTTGCTTCTCATAGCCTAGCATCACGTATCGATGATGCGATGCCTAAGATGGTAGTGACTTCAGAAGCAGGGATGCGTGGTGGTAAGGCAGTGCCATATAAGCCGCTCTTAGACGAAGCAATTGCTCTGGCAAGTTATAAACCTGAAAAGGTTCTGATTGTGAATCGCGGCTTATCTGAATTTACAACTGTTCCTGGTAGAGACTTAGACTATGCTTCGGAGCGCCAACAGCATTTGAACGATATCGTGCCAGTCGAGTGGGTGGATGCAACTCATCCCTCATATATTCTCTATACCTCTGGCACTACTGGAAAGCCTAAAGGGGTGCAACGTGATACTGGTGGCTATGCAGTGGCATTAATGTCCACTATGAACCATATTTTCTGTGGCAAGGCTGGTGAAACGATGTTCACTACCTCAGATATTGGTTGGGTAGTTGGTCACAGCTACATCATCTATGGACCATTACTCAATGGCATGGCTACGATTATGTATGAAGGCACACCATTGCGGCCTGATGCAGGGATCTGGTGGGAGCTGGTAGCAAAATATAAAGTTTCCGTTATGTTCTCTGCACCAACAGCAGTCCGTGTTCTCAAAAAACAAGACCCCGCTTTCTTAACAAAGCATGACCTATCTACATTACGAACCTTGTTTTTAGCAGGCGAACCTTTAGATGAACCCACTGCAAGCTGGATTCATGACGCAATCAAAAAACCCATTGTGGATAACTACTGGCAGACTGAAACAGGTTGGCCAATATTAGCCATTCAACGTGGCATTGAAGACATGCCGCATAAATTTGGCTCACCAGGATTGCCATCTTTTGGTTACAACATGAAATTGCTTGACGATGCCACCTCTACAGAATTAGGCCCAGACCAAAAAGGGGTTATTGCCATTGAGGGCCCATTACCTCCAGGCTGTATGCAAACCGTATGGGGTGATGACAAACGCTTTGTCAGTACTTATTGGGAAACCATTCCTGGCAAATTGATTTACTCTACATTTGATTGGGGCATTAAAGATAAAGATGGGTATTTCTTTATCTTGGGTCGTACCGATGATGTGATCAATGTTGCAGGCCATCGCCTTGGAACAAGAGAGATTGAAGAAAGTATTTCGAGTCATCCGAATATTTCTGAGGTGGCTGTAGTTGGTATTGAAGATAAACTCAAAGGTCAGGCTGCGATTGCATTTGTGATTCCAAAGGATTCTTCTAAAGTTGATAACCTAGAAAAAGAATGTATGAAAACGGTCGATAGTCAGCTCGGCGCAATTGCTCGTCCTGGACGAGTGTATGTAGTGGCAGCTTTGCCTAAGACCCGTTCTGGCAAGATTGTCCGGCGCGCACTACAGGCAGTAGCAGAAGGTCGTGACCCGGGCGATATCAGCACTATGGAAGACCAAACTGTTTTAGCTCAAATTAAGACCATCATCGAGCAAAGCGCCAAGGCCTAATTACCCTCAAAGGCTCAATGGGCTGGGGATTAAAGGGTTTACCAGCGAAAATGGTATAATTAGAGGTTAGAAACTAATTAAATTACCCTAGCGCTTAAAGACACTCACCTCCCGCATAAACAAGCCTCGGGTTGGTCTTTTTGGGGGTTTGAGCGTCGGATGGAGCAGGGACTGGAGATGGTTTGTCACCCTTGCTTCCTTCTTTTCCTCCCGCCGTGTTGGCCTTAGCCGACGGCACTCTATTTCCCGGATTTAGTATTGGCGCCTTAGGCGAAACCGTCGGCGAAGTGGTTTTCAATACCGCGTTAACTGGCTATCAAGAGATCATTACTGATCCTAGTTATTGTCGGCAGATTGTGACTTTGACATATCCTCATATTGGAAATGTTGGTGTCAATACTCAAGATGCAGAGTCTGATCAAATTCATGCAGCTGGCTTGGTGATTAAAGATTTACCCAAGCGTGTATCTAGCTTTCGCTCTGAAGGAACCCTAGATGGCTACCTCAGCAAAGCAGGCGTTCCTGGCATTGCCGGAATTGATACACGAAAACTCACCCGTATTCTGCGCGACAAGGGCGCTCAATCTGGGGCTATTGTCGCTGGTAAATTAGGCGATAGCTATGAAGTACTAAGCAAGAAAGCCCTTGAGCTTGCTAAAGCCTTTCCGGGAATGGCTGGTTTAGATTTAGCTAAAGTGGTGAGTACTCAACAATCTTATCCGTGGACAGAAGCTGAGTGGGATTTGCATGGTCCAAATGATAAGCCTGCATATAGAAGCTTAGATAAAACAAAGCCGATCAAAAAAGTGATTGCATATGACTTCGGCGTTAAGCGAAATATCTTGCGCATGCTCACTGAGCGAGGCTGTGAGCTAACTGTCATTCCAGCCCAAACGAGTGCTTCACAAGTGTTGGCAATGAACCCAGATGGCGTATTTTTCTCTAACGGCCCTGGTGATCCTGAGCCTTGCGATTACGCCATTGCTGCAGCAAAAGAAATTATTGCAAAGGGTATACCGACTTTCGGTATCTGTTTAGGGCATCAAATTATGGGGCTAGCAGCGGGCGCCAAAACCTTGAAGATGAAATTTGGTCACCACGGTGCTAACCATCCTGTTAAAGATTTGGATACTGGTAAGGTAGCTATTACTTCCCAGAACCACGGCTTTGCAGTAGATGCCAATACATTGCCTGACAATATACGAGTAACACACGTTTCATTATTTGATGGTTCCTTACAAGGCCTTGCTTGGATAGACAAGCCCGCATTTTGTTTTCAGGGCCACCCTGAGGCCTCGCCTGGTTCTCATGACATTACCTATTTGTTTGATCGTTTTATTGATCTTATGAATGCTGCCAGTGCTACCAATAAGAAGGAGGGCAAATAATGCCTAAGCGTAGCGACATTAAGAGTGTTCTCATTATTGGCGCTGGTCCAATTGTGATTGGACAGGCTTGTGAATTTGACTATTCTGGCGCCCAAGCTTGTAAGGCCCTGCGAGACGAAGGCTACAAAGTTATTTTGGTGAACAGCAATCCTGCAACTATCATGACTGACCCAGAAATGGCTGATGTGACTTACATCGAACCCATTACTTGGGAAGTAGTTGAGCGCATCATTGCTACTGAAAAACCAGATGCTATTTTACCAACCATGGGTGGACAAACTGCCCTGAACTGCGCATTAGACCTCCATCGTCATGGAGTGTTAGAGAAATACGGTTGTGAATTAATCGGTGCCTCACCAGAGGCAATTGATAAAGCAGAAGATCGTCAGAAATTTAAAGAAGCGATGACTAAAATTGGTCTTGGCTCTGCTAAATCGGGTATTGCCCATACGATGGAAGAAGCGCTTGAGGTACAACAGCGTATTCAGATAGAGACTGGAAGCTCCGGATTCCCAGTAGTTATTCGTCCCTCATTCACCATGGGTGGATCTGGTGGTGGTATTGCTTATAACCGTGAAGAATTTGAAGAGATCTGCAAACGCGGTCTCGACTTATCACCTACCCATGAACTCTTGATTGAGGAATCTCTCCTTGGCTGGAAAGAATTTGAGATGGAAGTGGTGCGTGACCGTAATGACAATTGCATCATTGTTTGCTCAATTGAAAACTTAGACCCAATGGGTGTGCATACTGGGGACTCCATTACTGTTGCTCCTGCACAAACGCTGACCGATAAAGAGTATCAAATCATGCGCAATGCATCGATTGCGGTTTTACGTGAAATCGGTGTTGATACTGGTGGATCGAATGTACAGTTCTCGATTAATCCAGAGGATGGCCGTATGATTGTGATTGAGATGAACCCACGGGTCTCTCGCTCATCTGCTTTGGCCTCAAAAGCCACCGGGTTTCCGATTGCCAAGATTGCCGCCAAACTTGCCGTTGGTTACACCTTAGATGAACTTAAGAACGATATTACGGGCGGTGCTACGCCAGCTTCATTTGAGCCTTCAATTGATTATGTCGTGACAAAGATTCCCCGTTTTGCTTTTGAGAAATTCCCACAAGCAGATTCACGTTTAACCACGCAGATGAAATCAGTTGGTGAGGTCATGGCGATTGGCAGAACCTTTCAAGAGTCCTTTCAAAAGGCATTGCGCGGTCTAGAGGTTGGTGTCGATGGTTTAGATGAATTCTCTACCGATCTTGACGACATCATCAACGAAATTAATGAGCCAGGCCCAGATCGTATTTGGTATTTAGCTGATGCCTTTCGCATGGGTATGGGATTAGATGAGATTTATAGCGAGACGAAGATTGATCCATGGTTCTTAGAGCAAATTGAAGACCTCATCAAGATTGAAGCAGAGCTCAAACAACGCAAGATTGATCTTCTTTCAGCTGCAGAATTGCGTTTTGTCAAACAGAAGGGTTTCTCAGACCGTCGCTTAGGCAAATTATTGGGGATTGATGCCTCATTGGTTCGGGCTACTCGCCATCGCCTAAAGGTAGTGCCCGTCTACAAACGTGTTGATACCTGCGCCGCAGAGTTTTCTACAAATACTGCGTATATGTACTCAACCTATGAAGCTGAGCACGGCGAGTGTGAATCACGCCCGAGTACTAAAGAGAAGATCATGGTTTTAGGTGGTGGCCCTAACCGTATTGGACAAGGTATCGAGTTTGACTATTGCTGCGTCCACGCTGCTTTGGCAATGCGTGATGATGGCTATGAAACGATTATGGTGAACTGCAACCCTGAAACGGTTTCTACTGACTACGATACATCCGATCGCTTGTACTTTGAGCCCTTGACTCTGGAAGACGTACTAGAAATTGTTGCTAAAGAGAAGCCCAAAGGTGTCATCGTTCAATACGGCGGTCAGACCCCTTTGAAACTCGCCTTAGATCTCGAGCGCAATGGCGTTCCTATTATTGGCACTTCACCAGACATGATTGATGCTGCGGAAGACCGTGAGCGCTTTCAGAAATTATTGCAAGAACTCGGTTTGCGTCAACCGCCAAACCGAACAGCTCGCACAGAAGAGGAAGCACTAGTACTTGCTGAAGAAATTGGTTATCCATTAGTTGTGCGTCCTTCCTATGTATTAGGTGGTCGTGCGATGGAAATCGTGCATGATGGTCGTGACCTAGAGCGTTATATGCGTGAGGCTGTGAAAGTCTCGCACGACTCCCCAGTATTGCTAGATCGATTCCTTAATGATGCAATTGAGTGTGATGTCGATTGCATTAGCGATGGCTCTGCTGTCTTTATTGGTGGCGTGATGGAGCACATCGAACAGGCCGGCGTTCATTCTGGTGACTCAGCTTGTTCATTGCCACCATATTCTTTATCGGATTCAACGGTAGCTGAGATTAAGCGTCAAACTGCACTCATGGCCAAAGGTCTAAATGTGATTGGCTTAATGAACGTACAGTTTGCGATTCAGAATGTAGATGGCAAAGATGTGATCTTTGTTCTAGAGGTTAATCCACGCGCTTCACGCACGGTTCCATTTGTATCTAAGGCAACCGGTCTACAGCTGGCTAAAATTGCCGCACGCTGCATGGTTGGTCAAACACTCGAGCAACAGGGTATTAAGGCAGAGGTAAAACCCCCATACTTCTCAGTAAAAGAAGCGGTATTTCCCTTTAATAAGTTTCCAGGCATTGATCCAATCCTTGGACCAGAGATGCGTTCAACTGGTGAGGTCATGGGTGTAGGTAAGACTTTTGGCGAAGCGCTTTTTAAATCTCAATTAGGTGCGGGTATCAAATTACCAAAGAGCGGAACTGTTTTACTAACAGTCAAAGATAGCGATAAGCCTAAAGCAGTTGAAGTTGCTAAGCTTTTGCACCAACTAGGCTTCCCAATGGTTGCTACCAAAGGTACTGCTGCCGCCATTGAAGCCGCTGGTTTGCCAGTACGACTAGTAAATAAGGTCAAGGATGGTCGTCCTCATATAGTGGATTTCATTAAAAATGGTGAAATTTCCTTGGTGTTTACGACTGTAGATGAAACCCGTACTGCTATTGCGGACTCTAGGTCTATTCGTACTACCGCCCAAGCAAATGGTGTGACTTACTACACGACTATCAGTGCAGCCCGTGCGGTAATGGATGGTCTGCTAGCATCTCAAAAAGGAAGCAAAGAGTCCTTAGAGGTGTATTCCCTACAGGACTTACATCAAAAGCTCATTTAATCTAAAATTGACTTTTGTTCGCGCAATAGAGCGCAAGAATTTAAGTTAGGTTGGCAGTATGAGCACAATTCCCATTACCAAACGCGGTGCAGAACTTCTTAAAGAGGAGCTGCATCGTCTCAAGCATGTAGAACGTCCAGCAGTCATTATTTCGATTTCTGAGGCCCGTGCCCAAGGCGATCTTTCTGAAAATGCTGAATATGATGCCGCTAAAGAAAAGCAGGGTTTTATTGAAGGCCGTATTCAGGAGCTTGAAGGGAAGTTGTCCGCGGCGCAGATTATTGATCCAGCTTCACTTGATGTCTCCGGCCGGATTGTTTTTGGGGCTACCGTTGACCTAGAAGATCTGAAAGATGGTACTAAGCTCATTTATCAGATTGTTGGTGATGATGAGGCAGATATTGCTTTTAATAAGATCTCTATTAGCTCTCCCATAGCTCGTGCATTGATTGGTAAGGAAGAGGGCGATGTTGTTGCTGTTCAAGCTCCGGGTGGCAATCGCGAAGTTGAGATTTTGGCCGTTCGTTATATCTAAAACTATCCTCAGAGAAACTAAGTGCAGAATCCGATTGCCCCAATACATGCTGGAGCACAAAGACTTTTTATTCTGATTGCTGGGCTATGGGTAGGCGGTTTGCTTACCGTTGGATATTTAGTAGCCCCTACCATTTTCAATACCATGACTGATCGACAAGTTGCCGGCATGGTTGCTGGAAGTATTTTTGGGGTTGAGGCGTATTTGAGTTCAATAGTATCTGTAGCACTCATGATTTTGGCCAACCTTCTCGTTACACGAGGACTAAGTAATTACAAGCCCATCCGTTTAATTCTATTGGGAATGCTGATCTGCTCGGTGGCAGCTTCATTTATCTTCATTCCCTGGATGAATACTTTGCGTGATCAGGCTTTGTTGCAGGGTATGCCGGTAATGTTATCGCCATCGGCTGATATGTTTGCAAAGTTACACGGAGCTTCTAGCGTAGTGTTTTTGATACAGAGTGCGCTAGGTATTTATTTAGTTTGGCGCCTTACAAAAGCACACCCTCTGTAGGTCTATTAAGATCCAAGCGATTTTTTCTTATTACTGCTCATTCGAACTTTGCGTTTCTTGATTGGTGCAGGCGCGGCAGCAGCTTTGCGATAGCCTGGTGATGACCAGCCAATCTTCGACTCAGCAGCTTCAGAGCGAAGGACCCGTTTCTTAGGTGTAGCAGACTTTACAGCGGCAGCACGAGCAAATGGCGCTTTATTGGAAGCAGAGCGGCGATCGGATCTTTCTGATGTACTTGTGCGTACGCCTGATTTGGTAGGTGCACGATTGGGTTGACGTTTCGTGCGTGGCGCTTGTAATGATTTCTTCGTTTGCTTAGAAGATCTGCCAAGATTGGAGAATGCTTCGTCAACAATATCTTTTGGTTTCCATAGGACCAGTAACTTGCCTATATGTTGCACAGGTGCAGCGCCCAGTTTATCGCAGAGCTCTTCGTAAATCGCAACACGTGCATCACGATCATCACCAAAGACCCGAACTTTAATTAGTCCATGATGGCCAATAGCAAGCTTTGCCTCTTTGACAACGGCAGGAGTTAATCCATCACCACCAATCATGACAACAGGACTTAGATCATGGGCATCCGCTTTGAGAGTTTTGCGTTGTGTTGGGGTGATAGTAAGTGCAGTCATGGGCCTGATGATAGAGCATTGATGACATAAAAAGCCTTTTTAGACTGGATTTACTAGGTTTTGCAACGATTCCTTTTGCTTTAGCGGGCTAAAACTAGGAAAATGTAGGGCGAAAGTGGGTAAGTTGTGGCGAAGAATAAATTTAATAAAAGTTGGTTGCAGGATCATTTAACTGATCCCTATGTGAAGATGGCTCAGAAAGAGGGCTATCGCGCGAGAGCGGTTTATAAGCTCAGTGAAATTGACGAGCAAGACCGTCTCATACAAGCAGGCATGACTATTGTTGACCTTGGGAGCGCACCTGGGAGCTGGTCTCAATATGTACGCAATCGTTTAACTGAACTTGGTAAGAGTAATCCCAAGATTGAGTCAGGCAAGCCCGATGGTCAAATCATTGCGATTGATATCCTGCCAATGGAAGATATTGCTGATGTCAGTTTCATACAGGGCGACTTTCGTGAAGAAGAGGGGCTGCATGCTCTGAAGGTACTATTACCTAAGAGCGCTGAAGGTAAGGTCGATCTCGTGCTTTCCGATATGGCACCAAATCTTTCAGGAGTCGGTGTGGCCGACGCTGCCCGCATGGCCTTTTTGGCTGAAATTGCCCTTGATTTTGCGGTAGATCATCTCAAGCCAGAGGGCGCATTATTGATTAAATGCTTTAACGGCAGTGGCTATAGCCAGATTGTTGAATCCTTCAAAAAGGTCTTTAAAACAGTCGCCTCCAGAAAGCCGAAGGCCTCTAGGGCAAAGTCTTCAGAGATCTTCTTGCTGGGGCGAAACCTAAAATCGCCTAAATAATCCCCAAAATGAGCCTAAAATGCATATGAAATACACCCAATACCCCCCTTAAACACAAGGGGTTTATCAAATAAATATGCCATTAGCCCTTGAAAAGGGGTGGTAGTAGAATCAAATACATAAGAAGCAAGCTGCTTAATTACTGGACAAATCCAGAAAAGGAACCCATCTTGAACGGCAATATGAACAGCAATATGTTCCAAAAAATCGGCGTGTGGCTCATTGTGGGCCTGGTGCTGTTTACTGTTTTTAAACAGTTTGATAAGCCCAAGGACCAGACTCAAGTCACGTACTCCCAATTTATGGATGACGCCAAGGCTGGAAAAGTCAAACGCGTTGACGTGCAAGGTCGTACATTGCAAGTCACGCCGGCAGATGGCAATAAATATTCCATCATCTCTCCGGGCGATATCTGGATGGTTGGTGACTTAATGAAGTACGGCGTTCAAGTAACGGGTAAGGCAGATGACGAACCCAATATGTTGGTATCTGCTCTTTATTATCTCGGACCTACTTTGTTGATTATTGGTTTTTGGTTTTTCATGATGCGCCAGATGCAAGGTGGCGGTAAGGGTGGAGCATTCTCCTTTGGTAAATCCAAGGCACGTCTCATTGATGAAAATAGTAATACTGTCACTTTCGCAGATGTTGCTGGATGCGATGAGGCTAAAGAAGAAGTGTATGAGTTGGTTGATTTCCTTAAAGACCCTCAGAAGTTTCAAAAACTGGGCGGTCGTATTCCGCACGGTGTCTTGCTCGTTGGCCCCCCAGGTACTGGTAAAACCCTCTTGGCTCGTGCTATTGCAGGTGAAGCGAAGGTTCCTTTCTTCTCGATTTCTGGTTCTGATTTCGTAGAAATGTTTGTGGGTGTTGGCGCATCTCGCGTACGCGACATGTTTGATAATGCCAAGAAAAATTCACCATGCATCATCTTTATTGATGAGATTGATGCGGTAGGTCGTCATCGTGGTGCTGGTATGGGCGGCGGTAATGATGAGCGCGAACAAACCCTCAACCAAATGCTTGTTGAGATGGATGGCTTTGAAAGCAATAGCGGTGTGATCGTTGTTGCTGCTACTAACCGCTCCGATGTCTTAGATAAAGCCTTACTACGTCCAGGTCGTTTTGACCGTCAAGTGCACGTTGGTTTGCCAGACATTCGTGGTCGTGAACAAATCTTGCAAGTACATATGCGTAAAGTTCCCATCGACCCAGATGTGAACGCGGCAGTATTGGCGCGTGGCACACCAGGATTTTCAGGTGCTGATTTAGCGAACTTAGTTAATGAAGCTGCTTTGTTTGCCGCTCGTCGCAATAAGCGTTCAGTAGACATGAAAGACTTTGAAGACGCTAAAGACAAGATTTATATGGGTCCTGAGCGTAAGTCTGCTGTGATGCGTGAAGAAGAGCGTCGTAATACGGCTTATCACGAGTCTGGTCATGCAGTGGTTGCGAAGAGCTTACCCAAGGCTGATCCTGTTCATAAAGTTACCATCATGCCGCGCGGTATGGCTCTAGGTGTGACATGGCAGCTCCCAGAATTTGATCGCGTCAATTTATACAAAGATCGCATGATGGAAGAGTTGGCGATTTTATTTGGTGGTCGTGCTGCAGAAGAAGTATTTTTGAACTCGATGAGTACCGGTGCCTCTAATGACTTTGAACGTGCAACCAAAATGGCGCGTGATATGGTGACTCGTTATGGCATGAGCGATAGCTTAGGTACGATGGTGTATGTTGATACCGAATCTGAAAGTATCTTTGGACGTAATAGCACTAAGACTGTTTCTGAATTGACTCAACAAAAGGTTGATTTTGAGATTCGTACTCTAATTGATAGTCAATATGCTTTAGCAAGATCTATTCTGGAAAATAATCGCGATAAGGTTGAAGCTATGGTGGCTGCTTTGCTCGAATGGGAAACCCTCGATGCAGATCAGCTAACTGACATTATGGAAGGACGTCCTCCACGTGCTCCTTTGCCACCGCCAGCGACAACTTTTGGTAACTCTGCTGGCACTCCAGGCCCAGCAGCTGGCGCTGCACCAGCTACGGCTTAGAGTAATTTAGTCTAGATGAGTATCGGCATACATGAGATGCCCACAACATGGCGTTGTGGGCGTTTTCTTTTTGACTTCACGAAACGCAAACGTCCAATCGTGATGGGTATTCTTAATGCAACACCAGATTCCTTTTCAGATGGTGGAAAATTTAGAACAGCAAAAGATGCTATAGCGCAAACAGAGCTGATGATTGCCAATGGCGTTGATCTGATTGATATCGGTGGAGAGTCAACCAGACCAGGGGCGCAGCCAGTAGAGCTGCAAGAAGAGCTTGATCGTGTTTTGCCAGTGATCGAAGCCCTGAAAGATTGTGGCGTTCCACTATCGATCGATACCTATAAAGCGCAGACTATGCATCAGGCTCTATCAGCAGGCGTAGATTGTGTAAACGATGTGTGGGCGCTAAGACAGGATGGGGCAGTGGATGCTGTATTAGAAAGTAGTAGCTGCGGCATTATCCTCATGCATATGCAGCGTGACCCTTTAACTATGCAATTTGATCCTGTTTACCAAAATGTAGTTTTGGAAGTCATGCAATTTCTAAAAGAGCGCGCAGAAGTATTAAAAGAAAAAGGGGTTGATGCAAACAGAATCGCTATTGATCCAGGCTTTGGTTTTGGCAAGAGTCTGGAGCACAACCTGAATATGCTCTCTAATTTTAGGCAATTCTCCCAATTGGGTTATCCAGTATTGGCCGGTATATCCCGTAAATCGATGCTTGGCAAAATCACTGGTAAAGATACCCATGAGCGACTAGCCTCAAGTGTGGCTGCAGCCATCATGGCGGCCGATCGTGGAGCTCGAATTGTGAGAGTGCATGACGTTCCTGAGACCGTAGATGCGCTAAAGCTCTGGGAATCTGTCAATGCGTAGCTCTAAGCTAGGGTAGTGAGCTTCTCAGTTTTATAATGATTCCTATGAAAAAACAATACTTTGGGACTGATGGCATACGGGGTGAAGTAGGGCAATTTCCGATTGTTCCAGAGTTCATGACGCGCTTAGGTTATGCCGCTGGTAAGGTACTCACTAAAAACGCTAAGGCAGGAGAGCACTGTAAAGTCCTCATTGGAAAAGATACCCGTATCTCTGGTTACTTATTAGAGTCAGCATTACAAGCTGGCTTTGCTGCTGCTGGTGTGGATGTCATGCTCTGCGGTCCAATGCCAACACCGGGGGTTGCTTACCTCACTAAGGCATTACGTTTATCAGCCGGGGTCGTGATCTCTGCATCACACAATCCCTATCAAGATAACGGTATTAAATTCTTTTCGGCTATTGGCGACAAGTTAGACGATGACTTTGAAATTGCGATTGAAGCTGAATTAGAAAAACCAATAGGATGTGTGAGTGCGCAAAATCTGGGTAAAGCATTTCGTTTAGATGATGCAGCAGGCCGCTACATTGAATTCTGCAAATCTACATTTCCGGGGGATTTGAATCTGAAGGGTTTAAAGATCGTAGTTGATTGCGCTAATGGTGCTGCATATCACACGGCACCGCATGTATTTCACGAACTGGGCGCTGAAGTCATCTCTATTGGTGTTACTCCTGATGGCAAAAATATTAATGAGGCTTGCGGAGCTACTGCTCCAGCCGCATTAATCGCTAAGGTAAAAGAGGTCAAGGCAGACATTGGTATTGCCCTAGATGGAGATGCTGACCGTCTGCAAATGGTAGATGCTACCGGTCGTTTATTTAATGGCGATGAGCTGCTATACGTCCTTGCCAAAGACAGATTGGATCGAGGAGAAAAGATTGGTGGAGCCATTGGCACGCTGATGACTAATCTTGCAGTCGAAAATGCAATTAAAGACCTAGGCATTGGATTTGAGCGTGCCAATGTGGGTGATCGATATGTTCTAGAGCTACTAAAACAAAAAGGCTGGATTATTGGCGGGGAAGGCTCTGGTCACCTGCTGTGCTTAGATCGACATTCCGCTGGTGATGGCACTATCGCAGCGCTCCAAGTATTGGCAGCGATGAGCCAAAACAAAAAGAGCCTTGCTCAATTACTTGAAACAGTCAAAATCTTTCCGCAAGTCCTTCTGAATGTGAAATTTAAGCCTGGCTATGACTGGAAGTCTGATGAAACGCTCAAACAGCAGATTGCTAAAGTAGAAGCAGATCTACAGGGTATTGGTAGGGTTCTCATTCGAGCATCTGGCACCGAACCGCTCCTACGGATTATGATCGAAACAAAAGATGGCGACGTAGCCATGAGTGCTGCAAAAAGTATTGCTGATTTGATTCCTATCAAGTAGGATCTTAGGGTAAGCTTTTAGGGCAATAAAAGTTTGTAAAAAAGCTGCCATATTATTGTCATATCGAGCAAATCTGACATCATTTAGTTTTTGACTTTCCAATACTAGGCAAATTAGAAAATAATACCTAGAATCTCATAGATGCATACTTAAGATTGGTGCGGGTAGAGATGGGTACTAAAACGCTATTCTTACTACGACATGCCAAGGCTATTACTGGGGGATTATTGGTCCCCGATCAGGATAGGCCACTTTCAGATCGGGGCCTGAAAGATTCCAACAAGCTCGGCGTGAAGCTACATAAAAAAGGGGTGCATTTAGATCTACTCGTTTCTAGTAATGCTATTAGAGCAATTACTACCGCCCAAATTATTGCTAATAGATTAGATATGAAGCGTACGAATTTTTTAATTGACCCATTAGTCTATGGCGCGGAGCTCAATGCATT